>Ga0180220_1000220_pt1 | contig 87704 bp, 77 predicted proteins | sample eDN5th37CBELigBY_FD_151335 | JGI IMG/M metagenome (GOLD analysis project Ga0180220, IMG submission 151335) | Enriched backyard soil microbial communities from Emeryville, California, USA - eDNA 5th pass 37_C BE-Lig BY (version 2) (version 2) | ecosystem: Environmental > Terrestrial > Soil >...
GCTCCTCGAACCCATCGGCTACGTCCCGCCGGTCGAGTATGAGGAGGCGTACTATCGCGCTCAGGAGGCTCAGGCCACCGAGCCGATACTCAACTAACTGAGTCTCCGGTAAACCCGGGGCGATTCAATCGAGCGCACGGCGCCGCGGCCATCCTGTCCCGGCCCAAGCACGATCAGGTGCGTACTCGTCTCATCATTGCTCGAGTACGCCCAACGCAGCTCCGCGGCCCCGCTCGCCGTCTCCACGATTTGGACCTCGTGCGGTTCTCCGAGCCGAGCGAGGGCCTCACACCACGTCATGTCGACGCGCGGCCGCCGCTCGTACGACTCGAGCGTGCGCGCGGGCTCGAGGTGCTCGGTACCCCTCAGCCGATTCGCAGTAGGCTGACACCTTGCAATCGCGGACGTTGACGCCTTGCGCGAGCAACCGCTCGGCGTTCGCGTACGCCAGCGCAGCTGGTCAGCAGCACGGCCATGGCATTTCGCGAGCGCGTCAGTCGCATCGGAACGTCACATTGGTTGAGTCCGTCTCTCCACGCGTCTCATAAATCCACGTTACGCGGCCCGTCCACGCGCGGGTGCTGCCGTGCCCGTACCACGAGTCGCCGACTAGAATCTGATCGGGGCCGATTTGGCCGGTGCGCCAGAACGTAGCCGGCGTAAGCTCGACGGTGGCCTGTGTGTCGCTGTAGTCGAGCGTGCCGCGCACCCACGTCGCAGGATCCGACAATTCGGCGGCGTCGGCCGTGACCCGCCATTCACACGTGTAATTGCCCGGATCGACGTGGCGAACCTCGGCCGTTAACCGAATCGGGCCGGAGGGCAGCGGGTCACTGGAGTCGCCGCAAGCAGCGAGTCCGACGAGCATGACGAGGATCAGTCGCTTCATCGCGATTCTCCCGTTGTACAGAAGGGTGGAGAAAGTGAATGGTACGGATCCCTCGTGGGATCACATGGGCAGAAACTTCCTATATTTTCTTCGCGACTAATCTAAAATGGGTCGCGTGGAATATTCCGCACGTTGAGACGGCAAAGTGTGCGGTAGTGAGAGAAAAGTGACCATCGCCACAGCGTTGATCTTATAGAGGCCACGGCCCTGGCCCGCATTCGTGCGGGCGGGGCTTTGTGTTTTCTTATTAGCCAAGGTACGCGCAATGAAACCCCGCCTTCGCCCTGCACTCCGTGTTCATCGCTCCATTCGGCAGGTTGGACGCCGCCTGTGGCAGACATGATGGGCGTGATCGGCGCCATCGTTGGGCAAGCCGTGGAGCCGGTGGATGCGCGCGACATGCTCGAGCGCGCCGAAGCGCCGCAGGCATCGAACCGATCGACGGTGGTGACTTCCATCCGTACCGACGTCTCTGGTCGACGCTGCGGAAGGATCTGCCGTGGGCAGGCATCCAAGCGGTCACCGGTCGAAAGGACCGCGCAACGTTTGAACGAAGCTACAGCGGCCGATGCGGACACGATGCTGGGTGTGGTGCTAGCTGGGAAGCGTGCTGGATCTGTAGCAAAAGCTGCAGCAGGCAGAGGGAAGGGCAACGGCCCCACATCCGTAAACGGTTGCGAGGCCGCTGGTTGAAGAATCGGGACGGCCGGATTTGAACCGGCGACCCCCTGAACCCCATTCAGGTGCGCTACCGGGCTGCGCCACGTCCCGTCCGAAGGATCAAAGCTAACCCGCATCGGCAGGCGGTTCAATCCCGACGGCCTTGCGCGGGCGCCGCGCGCGACGCATCCTGCCGGCACCCCCTGACCCTCCGCGACACGGACACGAATGAACACGCGCGGCTCGCGTGCGCGACGCGGGAAGCGTTGCGCCTGTATCGTCGTCCCGGCAACCGCCCTGCTGGTGGGTATCGCACCCATGCACAGCCACGCCCAGGAGGCGTTCCGGCAGAATCGTGCGGACGTTTCCGGCCGCAGCGGCGCCGTCGTCGCGGGGCATCCGCTCGCCGCAGCCGCGGGTTACGAGGTGCTTCGCCGCGGCGGTAACGCGGTCGATGCCGCCGTCACGATGGCCGGCGTCCTCGCCGTCGTCCGACCCCACATGAACGGCGTCGGCGGCGACGCGTTTGCACTGTTCTATGACGCCTCATCGAAGCGGATCACCGGCCTGAACGGCAGTGGCCGCGCGGGCGCGCTCGCTACGCCGGAATTCTTCACCGCGAGAGGGCACCACGACGTGCCCGACGATGGCCCGCTCACGATTACGGTGCCGGGCGCCGTGTCCGCCTGGGCGGCCGCACTCGAGCGGTACGGAACGATCACGCTTGCAGAGGCGCTCGCGCCCGCGATCGACCTGGCGGAGAACGGGTGGGTCGTCACCGCAACGCTGCAGCGCGACGCCGCCGATGCGGTGCAGCGCCTGAACGACGGTGGCCGCGCGATCTTCGCGCCGAATGGTGAGCTGCCGGTCGTGGGAGCGATCCTGCGCAACCCTGCACTCGCCCGCACACTGCGCGCGATCGCCGACGGTGGCGCCGATGCGTTCTACCGCGGCGCCATTGCGGACCGGCTCGCCGCCTTCATCGAGGCGGAGGGCGGATATCTCCGCGCCGACGACTTCCGGCAGCACGAACCGGAATGGGTCGAGCCGCTCTCTGTCAGTCTGTCGGGCGGCCGGCGCGCGTGGGCGATGCCGCCGAACAGCCAGGGCTTCGTGCAGCTCGCGCAGCTCGTCATGAGCGAGCAGTACGACCTCGCGCGGATGCAGCACAATTCCGCGGATTACCTGCACACGCTGATCGAGGTCAAGAAACTTGCATTCGCGGATCGAGACCGGTGGCTGGCCGATCCCGTGTTCGCACCCGCTCCGCTCGAACGGTTGCTCGACACCCGGTACCTGCAGCGGCGAGCGACGCTCATCGGAACGCGCGCAGCGCAGCGAGTCCCGGCCGGCGTCGGTGAGCCCATGCATTCGGAGCCGCAGACCGGTGACGGCGATACCGTGTACCTCATGGCGGTGGATGCAGAGGGGAATGCCGTGAGCTGGATCCAGAGCCTCTTCTCGACATTCGGATCCGGACTCGTCGAGCCCGAGACCGGGGTGGTGCTGCAGAACCGCGGTGCGGGGTTCACCCTCGAGGCCGAGCATCCGAACGTGATCGCGCCGGGCAAACGGCCGTTCCATACCCTGACGCCACTGATGATCACGGATGGCAACAGCGACCTGCGGCTCACGATCGGAACGCCCGGCGGACACGGTCAGTCACAGTTCCTGACGCAGGTTTATCACAACCTGTTCACATTCGGCATGTCGCCGCAGCAGGCGGTCGAGGCGCCCCGGTACATCCACGATGGCGGCCTGCGCGTGCGCATCGAGCGCAACGTGCGAGACGAGGTCGTCGATGCCCTCGTCGCCCGCGGACACGACGTCTCGGTGCTGTCCGGCTGGAATGCGGTGTTCGGCGGTGTGCAGCTGATCCTGATCGATCCCGTATCCGTCGCGCGACGCACCGGCGCGGATCCGCGGCGAGAGGCGTACGGACTGGCGTACTGACGAGCCCTCGTCGTTCCTGGGCGCGCTCGCATGCGACGCGAACGTGTGCGTTGAACACGTCTACTGACCAGGCGGATTCTCCGCCGCATACGTCCCGAGCTCCCGCAACAGTGTCACCGCCTGACGCTTCTGCTCGAGCGTCAGGCCAGCCATGGCGCGCTCCAGCGCTTCCGCATGCGCAGGGAAGATCGCCGCCATCAGCTGGCGCCCCTCCGGCGTGAGCGACGCATAGCGCACGCGCCGGTCCGTCGCACACGGCTTCCGCTCCACGTAGCCCTGCTCGACCAGGCGATCGACGATGTACGTCATGCCGCCGCTCGTCACGAGGATCCGCTTCTGTACCTCGCCCAGCGGCATGTCGCCGCGGTGAAACAGCGCTTCCATCACGGCGAACTCGATCAGCGTCAAGCCGTGCCGGGCGACGTCTGCCTCCGCGTGCTGGCGGAGCGCCGCAACCGTCCGGTTCAGCACGACGAACAGCTTGAGCGCCGCTTCCCGGTTCGTTCGCATTTGATTCCTCCCTTTCGAAATGCCGCAATCCCCGCGCGATGATTCGGATCGCGCGCGGGTCACGGGAACGGCATGTCCGGCCGCGAGCCGAGGCCCCCGGAGCTGCCCGCCGCAGCCTGATTGGGCGTTTCAACGACTACTTGACAGCTCGACCACGGGTATATATCTTAAATCTAAGATAATCAAAACAAAGATAGTTCGCTACAGGAGAGGAAGGATCATGAGCCAGGCGACACAGGTAACAGCGACCAGCAGGTGGACCATCGATCCGGCGCATACCGTCGTGGAGTTTTCGGTGCGGCACCTGATGATCACGACCGTGAAGGGCCGCTTCGGCGCGGTCAGCGGCACGCTCGTGCTGGACGAGTCGGACATTACACGCTCGAAGGTGGAGGTGGAGATCGATGCGGGTTCGATCGACACCCGTGAGGACAAGCGTGACGCGCACCTGCGTTCGGCGGACTTCTTCGATGTGGAGAATCATCCGAAGCTGACCTTCGTCAGCCGTCGCGTGGAGCGTTCCGGCGACCGCCTGAAGGTGACGGGCGACCTGACGATCCGCGGCACGACGAAGGAGATCACGCTCGACGTCGAGGATCTCGGTCGCGTGAAGGATCCGTGGGGTGGCGACCGTGCGGCGTTCACCGCCACGGGCAAGCTGAACCGCTCCGAGTACGGCCTCACCTGGAACCAGGCGCTCGAGACCGGCGGCGTGATGGTAAGCGACGAGGTCAAGCTGTCCATCGACGCACAGTTCGTCCGCTCCTGACGACTTGGGCCCGGCGCGGGGCCCGTGAGAACGACGAGCCGCTCGGGCACCTCGGATGCCCGAGCGGCTCATGCGGCTCGCCCCTGTGCCTGAAAAACAAGTCTTGACGTCCGCCCCCCACCGGGGAATCGTATGGCACCTCGAAGGGGAGGCGCCGATGAGCATGTGCAGGCACACCCCGGTGACGGTACGCCGGACATGAGCACCTATCGTCTCGAGCGCCGCCAGGTGGTGTCGCGGCCGCTGGAGCAGGCGTTCGCGTTCTACGAGCAGCCCCGCAACCTCTGTCGGATAACGCCGCGGTGGCTGCAGTTCCGGATGGTGTCCGGCGAGGCGCTGTCGATGCGGCGTGGTCTGCGGATCCACTACCGGATCAGGCCGCTCGGCGTGCCGCAGCGATGGACGTCGGAGATCACCGAGTACGACCCGCCGTACCGGTTCGTCGACGAGCAGGTGCGCGGGCCATACCGGCGCTGGCGCCACATCCACGAGTTCCGTCCGGTCGGTGACGCAACCGAGATCGTGGACGTCGTAGAGTATGAGATGCCGTTTGGCTGGCTCGGCCGTCTGGCACACGCCTTGATCGTCGGTCGACAACTGCGCAGCATCTTCGACTACCGGCAGAAGGTGGTCGCGGAGCTGATGCGCTGAAGAAACTCTTACGGGAAGAAATCCATGCTGAAGAGGCTGCTGATCGCTGTAGCACTGGTCGTACTGCCCGCATCGGCTCACGCGCAGGTCGCGTGGGACACGCCGCTGCTCGTGGCGCCGCGCGACATGCCCGGCTTCGGACTGTTCGTTGCCGACGTGTACGGCGGCGACCTCGGTCTGATTGGCACGTGGCGCGCACCGCAGTGGAATTTCGGCCTGCGCGCAGGCATTGCGGAGGCGCACGACGATGATGTGGGCGTGCTGCTCGGGCTGGACTTCGAGGGCCCGATCACGCGCGCGAGCAGCGAGTTCCCGCTGGATGTCGACTGGGTCGTCGGTGCGGGTATCGGCGTCTCCGACGGCGCGGCGCTCAGTGTCCCGCTCGGCCTCATCGCGGGTCACACGTTCCGCGCGGAGGGTGCGCTCTTCACGCCGTACGTGTCTCCGCGCGTGGTGCTCGACCTGCTCTTCGGCGGTGACGGTCCGGAAGACGATACGGATGCGGACCTCGAGCTCGCGGTCGACATCGGTCTCGACCTGCGGCTGTCGCAGGACTTCCTGATCCGCTTCGGGGGGACGCTGGGCGATCGCGAAGGCGTCGCGATCGGCGTCGTCTTCTAGGACGCCCGCCGAGCAGAACGAGGCGGGTGCGACCCAGCCGGTCGCACCCGCTTCGTGCTTCTACCGCACGCCGGAATCTTCGGCGGGCGCCGAAATCGTGCCGGCCAGTCCCTCGATCCTGCTGCTGAACCCGTGCACGGGCTGCAGCATCACGTCGAGGGGACGCGTCGTGTCACCTGCAACGAACCGTACCGAGCGCCTCACCTCGGGCTTCGCGCCACTCAACACCTCGCCGATTTCCGCAAGAACGTCATCGCGCTCGGCTTCGTCGATGAAGTCACCGAGCGACCTGCCCACGGCATCGGCAGCGCCGCGACCGAGCACGCGTGTCCACGCGGGATTGACGAATGTAATCCGGAGCGATGCGTCGGTCCGGATCACGACGTCCCTGAGCGCCTGCGCGGCCGCGCGGAAGCGCGCCTCGCTCTCTTCCAGCGCCGCACGGCCCTCGCGCTCGCGGGCGCGCACCTCCTCGCGCAGCTGCCGCGCGTTGAGCGCAACATCGACCATGCGCTGCCGCTCGAGCACGAGCTCGCGCAGGTTCGCGTTCAGCACGCTGGCGGCCATGTGGTCGTGCCAGTACCCGTCGACGCGTGTGCCGAGCAGGTCAGGGTCGATCGGTGCGACGGGATCGAGGATCCCGAGGAGGCGCGTCGTCGGGTACCGCTCACGCACGGACCGCACGAGGTCGCGGCCCGCCGGGGTCGTGACGTCGATGGCAACGACGTCGTACTCGCTGGTCAGGGGGAACAACCCATCCAGCACGTCCTCCCGGACGCTGAAGCCGAGCTGCTCGAGCTGCGTCACCATGCGGCGTCGCCGCGACTCGTCCTGCATCAGCACGCACGCCGTGCGCACACGACGCCCGTCCTCCATGCCGGCGCCGGCCTCGGCGAGGCCACCTCGCGCGCGTGCGATCGCATCGGCAATCGACTGTGTGCCGCGCAGCTCATCGAGCGAGCGGCCGTGGATGCGCACGCGGTCGCCCCCGGCTTCGCGCGCCTCCTGCAGCGCCTGCTCCGCGTGGCGGATCAGGGCGTGCGCGTCCTCGACGTCATGCCGGTACGCGGCGATGCCTGCGCTGACGGACGGGAGGGGAAACGGGCTGGCGGCGCCACGCAGCTTCTCCTGCGTGCGGCCTGCGAAGATCAGTGCGCCCTCCTCGTCCGCGCCGCCGAGGATGCACAGGAACGAGTCACCCTTCCAGCGCGCAGCGAGGTTCATGCGCCGGGTGTTGGCGCGCAGCAGCGTCGCGAAGGCGCGCAGAACGCCGTCACCCGCGCCACGGCCGTGCTGCAGGTTGTAGCGGTCGAAGTCGTCGAAATCGAAGAGTACGACGGAGAGCGGCCGGCCGCGGACGGCCGCGGCGAACTCGCGCTCCAGGAACAGCTCGGCATGCAGGTGGTTGGGCAGCGCCGTCATGGCGTCGAGCAGCGCGGCGGCGGCCTCGGTCTCACACGCCCTGTCGCGGTGCATGCGTTCCGCGAAGATCCCGATCCCGAGCGTGATCGCGAGGTAGAAGACGATCACGCCGGGCAGCATATCGGGCAGTCCACGGCCCAGGGCGGTTGTGACCGCGTACGTAACGGAGAGGGTCGCCATTCCGAGCGCGAGCGCAGTCGCCACGCCGCGCCAGCCCCGCTGGTATGCGAGCAGGAACGCCGGGACCAGGGCGAGCAGCCAGAGCAGCGCCTCGTACTGCCGTGCGCCCTCGGGGAACGCGAACGCGCCGATCACGGGCACCAGCAGTGCCGCGAGCGACAGCAGCAGGGCCCGCATCTGCATGTTCGGGAGCGGTCGCACGACGACCATCGATCGCCTCGAGTCGGAATCGGACGTCACTGCGCGGTCCCGCCGCGCTGGCAGGTCACTGTCGGCCAGGGCGCCAAGGTAGGGCATGCGCTGCTGAGGCGGCAAGCAGACGTCGCTGCTCGCCGCGGGCACGCGGCGGGACGTGACCTGCCCGTCGCGCCTGGATCAGCCACCTTGCCAAGCCCGCGTCCGGCCGCCATGCTGCACCCATGAGCTTCCTGCTCCGGCTGCTCGCAACCGCTGCCGCGCTCTGGGTCGCGGTCTATCTCGTGCCCGGCATCTCGCACGAGGGACCGCTGTGGCACCTGCTCGTCGTGGCGCTGCTCTTCGGCGTCGTGAACGCGGTAGTCCGGCCGATCCTGCTCACGCTGACCTGCCCGCTGGTCCTGCTCACGCTCGGTCTCTTCGTTTTCGTGCTCAATGCGCTGATGCTGTGGCTGACGAGCGCGCTCGCAGCGGCGTTCGGCATCGCGTTCCACGTGGACGGCTTCCTCTCCGCCCTGGTGGGGTCTCTCGTCATCAGCATCGTCAGCGTCGTGCTCAACGTCTTCGTCGGCGAACGCAAGGAGCCGTAAATCGCCGGGGAGTCGCGCGTTCGCGGTCGATCCCGTACTTTCCCGCCACTCACGACAACACGAACATCCGACCCGGACCGTCCATGACGAGACTCCATGGCCGCAGCGGGCTGCTGGCCGTAGCGCTGTCGGTTCTCGGCGCAGCCCCCGTGTACCCGCAGGATCTGCAGTCCGACCAGACCGCTCGTTCGAGCTGGGACATCACCACACCGCGAGGTGAGACGCGCCTGATCTCGTTCACGACCGACGAGGGCTCGTCCCTTTCCATCGACGTTGCACCCTCGGGTTGGATCGTATTCGACCTGCTCGGTCACATCTGGCGGGTGCCCGCACAGGGTGGTACCGCAGAATCACTGACCCAGAACAGCGGCATCGCGCTCAACTACCATCCCGCGGTCTCGTCGGATGGGAGCATGATCGCGTTCATATCGGATCGCACCGGGCAGAACAACCTCTGGGTGATGAACGCGGACGGCAGCAATCCGCGCGTCGTGCACCGCGACGACAATGCACGCATGATGACGCCGGCGTGGACGCCCGATGGTGAGTACATCATCGTGAAGCGCCAGCCGGCGGGGCCGGGCGCGAATCGCGGCGGCGGCGGACTCTGGATGCTGCACCGCGACGGCGGCCAGGGCGTCCAGATCCTGGACGACAACAGCGCGCACTGGCCGTCCGTCTCGAGCGACGGCCGCTACGTCTACTACCACGTCCGCACGGGCAGCGACGCACTCGCCGGCGACTACCAGATCCGGCGCCTGGAGCTCAGGAACGGCGAGGTGACGGCGGTTACGGCGGGCCGCTCGCAGGGGGCAGCGGCAGGCCGTGGCTCGAGCGGCGGAGCCTTCGCGCCCGAGATCTCTCCCGACGGTCGCTGGCTCGCGTTTGCCCGCCAGCTTCCCGACGCGACCGTTTCCTTCAAGGGCCGTCGCTTCGGGCCGCGCACGGCCCTCTGGCTGCGGGACCTCGAGACCGGCGCGGAGCGCATACTGCTCGACCCCGTCGAGATCGCACACGAGAGCGGCTCGAAGAGCCTGCGTGTTCTGCCCGGGTACTCGTGGACCGCTGACGGCCGCGCAGTCGTGATCTCCCAGGGCGGTCGCGTAAAGCGCGTCGACGTTGCGACCGGCAACGTCGAGACGATCCCGTTCGAGGCCCATGTCGAGCGCACGATCTCCGGGATGGCGTACCGTGGCTTCCGCATCGACGACGGCCCGTTCACCGCGCGTTTCCTTCGCTGGCACACCGCATCGCCCGATGCGCGCCGCCTCGCGTTCCAGGCGATCGGCCGCATCTGGGTGCAGGACCTGCCGAGCGGCACCCCGCGCAGGCTGACACCCGAGTCATTCGGACGCGAGGACGCACGCATCGGCTACGCCGGGCTGCAGGAGTTTGCGCCGACGTGGTCGCCGGACGGTCGGTGGATCGCGTTTACCACGTGGGACGACACGGCGGGCGGGCACATCTGGAGGGTCCGCTCGACAGGCGGGAACCCCGAGCGTCTCACCCGCGAGCCGGGCGAGTATGTGCACGTCGCGTGGAGCCCGGATGGCCGCGACATCGTCGCAGCGCGCGGTGCGGGTGCGACGCGACGCGGTGGAACGCTTACGCAGAACCCGTGGTGGGACGTCGTACGCATACCTGCGAACGGTGGGGACGTCACCCACGTCGCACGCGTGGCCACGCCGGTCGATGCGAACCCCTCGGGTAGCGCACGGCGCGCGATTCTGCAGCCGAGCTGGGGACCGGACGGCCGCATCTTCTTCCCGGCGCAGATGCGTCGCAACAACGAGAACGTCACTGCGCTGAAGTCCGTCACGCGCGACGGGCTCGACGAACGGACGCATCTGTACATCCCGGACGCGGACGAGGCGGTCGCTTCACCGAACGGTCGCTGGGTCGCGTTCCAGGCGGGTGACAACGTGTATGTGACCGCGCTCCCCTGGAACGGGACCGGCAGCGACGCGATGACCGTCGACAAGCGCCGTGGTCGCTTCCCCGTGAAGACGCTGAGCAGGGCCGGTGGGCTGTTCCCGCGCTGGCGCGACTCCGTCACCGTCGAGTTCGGTAGTGGCCAGCGCTACTACACGTATCGCGTCGACCGCGAGGTTGGCGATACGACGACGATCACGCTCACCGTCCCGCGTCGTACGCCGCAGGGCACGATTGCACTGACGAACGCGCGGATCATCACGCTCGGCGCAGACTCCGTGATCGAGCGTGGCACCGTACTGGTGCAGGGCGCGCGCATCGCGTGCGTCGGCACCTGCGACTTCGCATCGGCTGACACCGTCGTCGATCTGAGCGGTCGCACGATCGTGCCGGGCTTCATCGATATGCACGCGCACCACTACCGCGAGCATCGCGGGCATCGGCCGCTGCGTGATTACGAGGTCGCGATGTACCTGGCGTACGGGGTCACGACGAACCTCGACAACTCGATGTGGTCGCAGAACATCTTCCCGACCGCCGAGCTGATCGAGGCCGGCCGCATGATCGGTCCGCGCACGTTCAGCACGGGCGACCCTCTCTACAGCGGTGATGCGGCACGCCAGAACGAGCTCACGTCCCGCGAGCAGGCCGCGAACGACATCGACCGGCTGCAGTCGTGGGGCGCGGTCAGCCTCAAGCAGTACCAGCAGCCGAAGCGCACGCAGCGGCAGTGGGTCTCCGACGTCGCGCGCGAGAAGGGGATCATGGTCACCGCGGAGAGCGGCGACATCTTCTACAACCTCTCCATGGTGATGGACGGCCAGACCGGGTTCGAGCATCCGTTCAGCGAGATCCCGCTCTATGGGGACCTCGCGAAGTTCCTCGGCCGCGCCGGATTCTACTACTCGCCGACGCTGGTCGTGGCGGGTCCGGGGCCGTGGAACATCGAGTACTGGTTCGCGGAGTCCGACGTGTGGCGTGACCCGAAGCAGCGGCTGTGGATGCCATGGCGCATGAACGCCGGACACCTGCGGCGCCGCACGCTGCGCCCCGACACGGACTACAGCTTCCCGCTGCTGGCGCAGGGGCTCGCCGACGTAATCGCCGAGGGCGGCTACGGCGCGATCGGCGGGCACGGCGAGCACCACGGCCTCGCGTCGCACTGGGAGATCTGGATGGGTGCGACGGCGCTCGGCAACTACGGTGCACTCGAGGTCGCGAGCCTGCACGGCGCCCGGTTCCTCGGGGCACACCAGGATCTCGGCTCGATCGAGGTCGGCAAGCTCGCGGACCTGCTCGTGCTCGAGCGTAACCCCCTCGAGGACATCCGCGCGACCGCCGACATCGAGATGGTGATGAAGGGCGGCGTGCTTTACGATGGCATGACACTGGACGAGTACTGGCCGCAGCGGCGGCCTTTCGGTGCGCGACCGTGGCTGGATGAGGACGCGCTCCGAAACGACGACCGGCCGCTCCGGTAGGACCTCACGGCGACGGAGGTGAGCATGGCATCGGACGAAGAATTCGTCCGCAGCGTACAGGACCAGGTGCGGAGCGTCGGCGACGTCTCCTACCGGAAGATGTTCGGCGAGTACGCCGTGTATGTCGGAACCAGGGTCGTTGCGCTCGTGTGCGACAACCAGGTATTCCTGAAGCCGACCGACGCTGCACGCGCACTGCTCCCCTCCGTCGCAGAGGCACCGCCGTACCCCGGCGCGAAGCCGTACTTCGTGGTCGACGAATACCTCGACGATCGCGAGCTGATGTCGGAGCTGTTTCGCGTTACGGCTGAGGCGCTGCCGATGCCCAGATCGAAGCCGAAGAAGAGCGGGGAGGGGAAGCGTCGTCCGAACAGGAGCTGACAGCGTCTACTGCACCGGAACGAAGCCGAGGCCATGAGAAGGAAACAGAACCGCGATCTCACGCGCAGCTACTCGCGCGCCCAGTTAGCTGCCAAGCTCCGCCGACTCGCCGACGCGATCGAGGACGGCGGAGCATTCACGATCCAGGTAGCGGGCGAGCGGCTGCGCGTCCCGGCCTCGGCGACGTTCAACATCGAGCACGAGCGCGCGGATGGCGTCGAGGAGCTGGAATTCCAGCTCCTCTGGCAGACACGCTGATCCCCGTTCGGGCAGGTCAGGCTGGACGTCCGTTGCCAAGGACGTCCAGCAGGATTGCCTGTTCGAGGTGGTTCCGCTCGCCCGACTTGGACGGCACCCGAACCACGAGGTGGACCTCGCCCGCCGCAGGGACCTGGATGGTGACACGCGGCTCGACATTCGGGACATCGAGTCCTCGCTGCCGACTCAGCTGCTCCATGTGCCGGCGGACGTCATCGAGGTACGGCGCGCAGTGTCGCCTGGCGGACTCAAGCACGGCTTCCGACGCGCTCCGCCAGTCGTCCTCGCGCTTGAACGGGATGGTGAAGACGTGCAGGATGTAGTCGTGCGTGTAGCTCTCGTTGATGACCGGTTCCGACACAAAGAGTGAGTTCGGGATTACCGCCATCCGACCCGTGCGCTGGTGCGTCAGCTTGCCCGGCCCCACCTCGAGAATCGTCGTAGCCAGCAGATTCTGATCGATCACATCCCCGCGGAAGTCCTTGACCTGGATCCGGTCGCCGATCACGAACGAGCGGGATGCCATCTTCAGGATCGAGCCGGTGATGCAGAGGATCAGCTCCTTCGTGGCGACCACAAACGCGACCGCGATCGCAACGATCGAGATCGCCACCGTCCGCAGCTCCTCCGCCCAGATCATCACGAGGCCGAGAACCAGAAGCAGGACCATCCCGTTGCGCGTCTGCACGAGCCAGCGCCGCCGCAGGTCCGCGGACTGCACGTGGCTGCGGATGAAGCGCGCTGCAACGGAGCGCAGCACGACGACGGCGAGGATGAGCAGAGCGCTGCTCAGTATGAGCCGCACGGGGAAGCCGGCGGCGATACCGAGGTCTGAGGCCATTCCCTGATTCGTGTCGCTGTGAATCCAGGCCGCCGTTCCGGCGGGTCCACCCGGACAGCACGATACCGCCGCGGGGGCGCGCCGTCGATGGTCCGCCATGCCCGCCAACGCCCACCAGCCGGGTTCCGGCCCGCGTGCTGCTACAGGGATGGGAAGGCTGCGCGCGGGGCGCGGCGGATGCGATCCGGAGATGCGATGACGACCGAGCGCAGGATTGGCTTCGCCGTAAAGGTGCTCGGGCGCGGCGGGCTGCCGAGCCATGACACGCGACGGTGGCAGTCAGGTCCGAATGTGCTCGTTTCCATCGAGCGCCTGCGGCGGATCCTGGAGTACCTGCGAGCGGAGGACATTCGCATGTATCGCATGTCCTCGGACTTCGTCCCGTACGCCACGCACCCGAACCTGCCGCAGTTCCACGGCCAGATCGATCAGAACGCCCAGGCACTCGCAGACATCGGTCGCGTCGCGACGGAGTACGACGTCCGCCTGTCGCTCCATCCGTCGCAGTACGTTGTGCTGAATGCGGTAGACGACACGATCGCGCGCGCTGCGGCGGCGGACCTCGACTCGCAGGCCCGGCTGCTGGACGCGATGGGGCAGGGCGCCGAAGCCGTCGTCGTCCTCCACCTCGGCGGCGTGTACGGCGACCGGCAGGCGTCACTGGACCGGTTCGTCAGAAACGTCGAGCGGCTCCCCGAGCCCGCACGTCGTCGGCTGGTCATCGAGAATGGTGAGATGTGCTATTCCATCCCGGACTGCATGTGGGTCCACCAGCGAACCGGGCTGCCCATCGTGTTCGACCATCATCATCACCGCCTGAACCACGGCGGGATGACCGCAGAGGAAGCTGCGCGGGCGGCGCTCGACACCTGGCCTGCCGACGTGACGCCCAAGGTACACTTCTCGTCGCCAAGACTCGATGGCCGGGTGGTCGGACGCGGACGCGAGGCGCGTCTCCAGGCGCCCCTGCTGCGCCAGCACGCCGACTACATCGATCCATGGACCTTCGCCGATCTGCTGCGGGGAATCCATGACCGACGGTTCGACGTGATGCTCGAAGCGAAGGCGAAGGACCTGGCGCTGCTCAAGCTGCGCGCGGATCTGCGGATGCTGGGAGGTACCCGGCTGCTGGCGCAGCCCCGGGCGTAGCGCGCCCGGCGTAGAAACGGTTGATGACGCCGGAGCCGCCCATGAGCGTGCGCGCCGGTGCGGTCGCGACCTGGAAAGGGCGCCTGGCGTGGGTACGTCATGACAGGTCCCCCGGACTCATAGTGCTGGCGGGCGATCCGCCGTATCGTCCAGACTGAGACTCACACACATCCGTTTCTGCTGCTGCCCAGCACGAGGTTCTGCAATGGCGATGAAGCGACGCACATTCCTGGCGGTCGCCGGAGCGGCAACCGGCACCGTGATGCTCGGGGAGGGAGTGAGTGCCACACGCTCCGCATCGACGCCGCGGCGTCGGCGCGATGTACGGGTCGTGGTCGCCGGAGCCGGAGCATTCGGTGGCTGGACTGCATTGCACCTCGCCGAGCGTGGCTTCGACGTCACACTCGTCGACGCGTACGGTCCGGGCAGCGCACGCGCAACGTCCGGCGACGAGACGCGCGGCCTGCGCTACGCATACGGTCAGCGGGAGGTGTACACACGCCTCGCGCGCGACGCTCAACGTCGCTGGCTCGAGCGCCAGGCGGACTGGGGCGTCGAGCTTGCGCTGAGAACCGGGCGGCTCACACTCGCGCCGGAGCCGACCGCATCGATGCAGGCGGCACAGGCGATCTTCGACCGGCACAACGTACCGTACGAGCTCCTGGAGGCCGACGAGATCCGCCGGCGCTGGCCGCAGTTCGGTCCCGAGGGCCTGGTGATGGGCATGTACGAGCCGGACGCAATGGCGCTTCGCGCCAACCTCGCCTGCCGCGTCGTCGCCCGTGCCGTCGAGCGCGCCGGCGGCAGGGTCATCACTGGATACGTGCAGGCCCCGAGAGGGAAGGGATCGATCGGCAGCGTCTCGCTCGGCAACGGTGAACGCCTGGACGCGGACGTCTTCATCTACGCGTGCGGCTGCTGGCTGCCGCGCATCTTTCCCGAGCTGCTCGGCGACCGGATCCGCGTCCCGCGACGCGACGTACTGCTGTTCGGAACGCCAGCCGGCGACCCGTCGTTCAGCTACCCGCACCTGCCGAACTGGAGCGAGTCGTCGCAGCGTGTCTACGGCTTCCCGGACGTGTACGGGACCGGTCTCAAGATCGCGCCCTCAGGCGGCGACGACGCGTTCGATCCTGACACGGACGAGCGCCGGCCGAGCGAGTCCTCGATCGCGCGCGCCCGTGCCTACATCGATCTGCGCTTTCCGGGCATGCGCGGTCAACCGCTCGTGCACTACAGAGTGTGTCAGCTCGAGAACACCGCGGATGAGCACTTCATCATCGATCGTCATCCGGAGATGGAGAACGTCTGGATCGCGGGCGGAGGGTCGGGCCACGCGTTCAAGCACGGCCCGGCACTCGGTGACTACATCGCGCGCAGGATCGACGGCGAGGACCCCGACAGGGAGATGACGCAGCTCTGGCGGCTGGAGCGGTGAGTCCGGTGGAACCGCCGCAATGCGGCGCGTGACGTCCGGTTGTAAGCGTATGGGCGATGAACAATAAAGTTGCCCCGCAGAGCAGACGCCTGCGGGGCAATTCATCACGACAGCGGAGGCGGAGGGACTCGAACCCCCAAGGGCGTTAGCCCGGCTGATTTCGAATCAGCTGCCTTACCAATTAGACTACGCCTCCAGAGGCGGCAAAATGCCGCGAATTCAGCACAAAAATATACGCGAAGGGGTAGTGCGCTTCAAGCGTCGCGGCGGCTCCGGGCCGGCCTGTATCGTGCCGGGTCGAGCCGGCCAAAGGCGTTGATCGGTTGATCGTGGAGGAGCACCGATGTCGACATCACCCGAGACCACATCCCGCCAGCGGATCACGGTGGCCTGTCCCTTCTGCAGTAAACTGAATCGCATCGATGCTGCACGCACCAGGGATCGACCGAAGTGCGGCGAGTGCGGGAAGCCCATCCTGCTCGACCGGCCGGTGAAGGTCAGCGACAACGACCTCGAGCGCGTGGTCAAGGGCTCCGACATCCCGGTCCTCGTCGACTTCTATGCCGACTGGTGCGGGCCCTGCAAGGCGATGGCGCCGGTGCTGGACGACGTCGCGAACCGCTACATGGGCAGGGCGCTGGTCGCGAAGCTGGACACGGACCAGAATCCGACCATGGCCGTCCGCTACGGGATTCGCGGCATCCCGACCCTGATCGTGTTCCGTGACGGCGGCGAGTACAGGCGGCTCGTCGGAGCCGTACCCCGGGCTGACATCGAGCGTCTGCTCGACGAGGCGATCGCCGGATCGAGCTGAGCCGATACGCCGCGCAGACGCCGTCGGAATACGCGGCCGACGGATGGGCGCGAAGGTGGCTGCAGGACGTCGCAAAGAATAAACGCCCGACAGAGGCACCTCTGTCGGGCGTTCGATTCCAGGAAGGGAACCCTTCCGTCAATCGGGGAGACAGGATTTGAACCTGCGACCCCTGCGTCCCGAACGCAGTGCTCTACCGGGCTGAGCTACTCCCCGTACTCCCGCGGCCGAAGCCGCTCCGGTTACCTGCTGCCACAACGGACGGGGTGGGATTCGAACCCACGAGGGCTTGCACCCCACACGATTTCCAATCGTGCTCCTTAAGCCGCTCGGACACCCGTCCTCAAAGCACGTCCGCGGCCGGGCGGCCAGCGGTCAACGGAGAGGGTGGGATTCGAACCCACGCGCGCCTTTCGGGCGCGACGGTTTAGCAAACCGTTGCCGTAACCACTTGGCTACCTCTCCCGTCCTGCGAAATTGCCCCTCCTGGGATCGAACCAGGACTCTCCTGATCCAGAGTCAGGCGTGTTGCCAATTACACCAAGGGGCAGTGTTGTCGGGTCCGGGGCGCCACTGCGCCGGCGACGTACAAGCGGGAGACGGGGCTCGAACCCGCGACCCTCAGCTTGGGAAGCTGATGCTCTACCAACTGAGCTACTCCCGCGGGATATCTCTATGCTGCGGTTCCAGCTACCGAAGCCACCAGTACTCTAACAAATCTGCGAAGTCGCCGCGGCGTTTCACCGCCACCAACAGTGACCGAAGCCACCGATACTGTCAAACATCACCGCGCCTCGCGCCAGAGCCACCGGTCGGATTTGAACCGACGACCGCTCGATTACGAATCGAGTGCTCTACCCCTGAGCTACGGTGGCGGTCGTATGGAGCTGAGGGGAGTCGAACCCCTGACCTCTGCAGTGCGATTGCAGCGCTCTCCCAGCTGAGCTACAGCCCCGTGTATGTCTCGACCATGGGCGCGACAGGACTCGAACCTGTGACCTCTACGATGTCAACGTAGCGCTCTAACCAACTGAGCTACGCGCCCGCCGCGCGGCCGGGCCGCACAGCGACATGGTGGGGGAAGGATTCGAACCTTCGTAGGCCAGAGGCCAACAGATTTACAGTCTGTCCCGTTTAGCCGCTTCGGTACCCCACCGAGACCGGCCGACCTGCTGCCGGACCGGTGCGTCGAACAGATGCCCACGACAGGACTCGAACCTGTACGCCATTTCTGGCACTGGTCCCTCAAACCAGCCTGTCTGCCAATTCCAGCACGTGGGCGCCCTGCTTGCTGATGCTCGGAAGAGGACTCGAACCTCCACGGGGTTGCCCCCACTAGATCCTGAATCTAGCGCGTCTGCCAGTTCCGCCACCCGAGCAATACGCACGGCCACCGGGCCGCACAGTGGAGCTGAGGGGAGTCGAACCCCTGACCTCCTGAATGCCATTCAGGCGCTCTCCCAACTGAGCTACAGCCCCGGCCTGCCAATGTCCAAGGGTCTTCGCAGCCGGCCCGCCTGTCGGCGTTCGCCGAGCGAACCCGCCGATGGCACCTGAGCTGCAGCCCCGGCCTGTCGATCCCGGCTGCCGCCTTCGAGGTCATGCAGCCGACCTGCGACCGGTGGAGCGACCGGCGCCGCTCCGGACCCAACCCGAATTGTCAATCACCTGGTATTCTCAGCGGGGCTGACGGGACTCGAACCCGCGACCTCGGCAGTGACAGTGCCGCACTCTAACCAAGCTGAGCTACAGCCCCTACGCGGCGGATGCCGCTTTCTTCCCAGAGCGGGCGACCGGGCTCGAACCGGCGACCTTCACGTTGGCAACGTGACGCTCTACCAACTGAGCTACGCCCGCGTAATCACATCTCTTTTGCGGTCCCGGTGACCGGAGCCACCCGTACCTTCAGCGCCTGCGAAGTCGCCGCAGGCAACTGAGCTACGCCCGCGTAATCACATCTCTTTTGCGGTCCCGGTGACCGGGGCCACCTGCTTCCTTCGACCGGTCCAGGACGCCCCCACGGGGAATCGAACCCCGGCTCCCAGCTTGAAAGACTGGTGTCCTAACCGTTAGACGATGGGGGCCTGCCGCATGGAGCTCGCGACGGGACTCGAACCCGTGGCCTCTTCCTTACCAAGGAAGTGCTCTACCGACTGAGCTACGCGAGCCGAGTCCTGCGCTGCCCTCAGGCAGCCTCCCAAATACCCCCACGGGGAATCGAACCCCGGTTTTCTGGCTGAGAACCAGATGTCCTAGGCCACTAGACGATGGGGGCATCCACCAACCGAATCTTTCAAAGCACGCCCGGCAGGACTCGAACCTGCAACCCCCGGTTTTGGAGACCGGTGCTCTACCAATTGAGCTACGGGCGTCCGGTTCTCGCGTCCGACCGGTTACTGCCTCATGGCCAGGGGCAGAATCGAACTGCCGACACCACGATTTTCAGTCGTGTGCTCTACCAACTGAGCTACCTGGCCGGTCTGCACACCTGAGCTGTCATTCAGCCAGTTGAAGCCACCAGTACTCCGGCTGGCCTGCGAAGTCGCCGAAGGCAACTGAGCTACCTGGCCGGTCTGCACACCTGAACTGTCATTCAGCCAGTCGAGGCCACCAGTACTCCGGTCGGCCTGCGAAGTCGCCGAAGGCAACTGAGCTACCTGGCCGGTCTGCACACCTGAACTGTCATTCAGCCAGTCGAGGCCACCTGTAACGTCGGCGGCCTGCGAAGTCGCCGAAGGCACCGCGCTACCTGGCCGTCTGCCCCTCGACCGGTCCCGCCAGGGCTCTTTCGTGCGGGCGCGAGGCCTCGCTGCCGAAAGAAAACCCGCGTCGACGTGCGGCGCGGGTATAGCGGGGGCGGGATTTGAACCCGCGACCTCCGGGTTATGAGCCCGGCGAGCTACCAGACTGCTCCACCCCGCGTCGTTGGCAGAACAGAAAGCTAATTCCCACTGAGGGGGACGTCAACCCCGCGCGACGCTCGTTTTCTGCTCCGCGGACACGCATCAACATAGTAAAATTCGCTTTGGATGGAAGCGTCCCGGAGGTCGGAAAACGACACCGCCGCACGCGCGATTCTGCGGCGCGTGCGGCGGTCGTATCGCTGCCCGGAATGCGTCACCGATCGCGGTTCCGGTCCCGCTCGGCGACGTCCTGCTGCACCTCGCCGAACTTCCGCTTGATCTTGCCCTTCATCTCCTTCGCACGGCCCTTGATGTGCTCGTCACGATTGTCGAGCGCGTCGCCGACACTGCCACGGACTTTGCCCTCGAGCTCTTCTGCCGCGCCCTCGACGCGGTTGCGAATGCCCTCACGGTGCAGGTCTTTGCGATCGGCCATGGTGCCTCCGGTGCTGCGGTGATGCGCCCGGCAGTCTGCCGGGCTCACCGGAGAGAAGTGCAACCGCCGTGCCCCGCCACGTCTCCGGCACCGTGTCCGTGCTGAATACGTCACGATGTGAGGCGTATGGCTGCGGCCGGCGCGTGTGCATCCGTCACAGCCACGCCTTCATCAGCCGACCACGATGTTGAGCAGCCGGTCCTGCACGTAGATCACCTTGCGTGTCGTCCGGTCGATCAGGTGACGCGAGACGTTCTCGTCCGCCTGTGCGACGGCGAGCGCCTCGTCCTGCGTGATCCCGCGCGCGACGCCGATGCGCGCGCGCACCTTGCCATTCACCTGCACGACGAGCTCGACCTCATCGCTCGTCGCCTTTTCCGGATCGAATGCGGGCCACGTCGGCTCCTCGAAGAGCGACGCGGAGTGGCCGAGCTCCTGCCACAGCTCCTCGGCGAGGTGTGGCGCGAAGGGGGCCACGAGCACGACGAGCGGCTCGACTTCGGCACGATTCGCCCTGCGTCCGCCCTCACGCACCGCGTTGAGGTACTCCATCATCGCGGCGATCGCCGTGTTGTAGCGCAGTGCGCCGATGTCCTCGGTCACCTTCCGGATCGTTGCGTGCAGCTTCTGCTCGATCGCGCCCGACGGCTGCTCATCCCCGAGTGCGGACGCCGGGACGACGGTGTCGTACAGCCTGCTCAGGAAGCCGTACGGCCCCTGCAGCCCGAGGTCGCGGAAGTCACCGCCCTCCTGGTAGGGCCCCAGGAACATGAGGTAGGTGCGGAACGCGTCCGCACCCCACTGCTCGATGTAGCGATCCGGCACGACGACGTTGCCGCGGCTCTTCGACATCTTCGCGCCTTCCTTGATGAGCAGCCCGTGCTTGCGGAAGGTCGAGAACGGCTCCTCGAAAGACAGCAGCCCCTTGTCGTGCAGCGCCATCGTCACGAACCGGGAGTAGAGCAGGTGCAACACCGCATGCTCTTCGCCACCGATGTACATATTGACCGGCAGCCACTTCTCCGTGAGCTCCGGGTCGAACGCGACGTCGTCGCGGTTGGCCGAGGGGTAACGGAGGAAATACCACGCGCTGTCGAGGAACGTATCGCTGACGTCGGTCTCGCGACGTGCCTCGGCGCCGCACTTCGGGCACGGCACGCGGTACCACTCCTCGACGCGCGCGAGCGGGCTGATCCCGCTCTCGTCCGGCTTGTAGTTCTCGACGTACGGCAGCACGACCGGCAGGTCCTTCTCGGGCACCGGCACCGTACCGCATGCATCGCAGTAGATGATCGGGATCGGCGGACCCCAGTAGCGCTGTCGCGAGATGCACCAGTCATGCAGCCGGTACTGCACGCGGGCCTCGCCGACCTGGCGCTCCGCGAGCCAGGCGGTCACCGCCTTCTTCGCACGCTCGACGGGCATCCCGTCGAACTCGCCCGAGTTTACGAGCACGCCGTCGCCGACGTACGCCTCCTCGAGCGGAACGCCCGCGTCGCTTTCCCGCTCCGCGACGACGCGCACGATGGGCAGCTCGAACTTCTTCGCGAACTCGAAGTCGCGTTCGTCGTGGCCGGGAACGGCCATGATCGCGCCGGTGCCGTACTCCATGAGCACGTAGTCGGCAATCCAGACCGGGATCTCCTTTCCGGTCGCCGGATTGATGCAGTAGCCGCCGGTGAAGACGCCGGTCTTGTCCTTCTCGTCGGTCTTGCGACGCGTGACGAGATCGAGCGAGCCGGCGTGCTTGCGGTATGCCTCTACCTCTGCACGCTGTGCATCGCTCGTGAGCCGGTCGACCATCGGGTGTTCGGGTGCGAGCACCATGAACGTGGCGCCGAAGATCGTGTCCGGTCGCGTCGTGAACACGCTGATCCGGTTGCGGTCCGCCTGCAGCTCCGCCGGGGCATGCCGGTCTTCCGCGACCTTCGCACGTGCGATCGGGAAGTGCACGAGCGCGCCCTCACTGCGCCCGATCCAGTTCTCCTGTGCCTTCTTGGTCGTCTCGGACCAGTCGATCCAGGAGAGGTTGTCGAGCAGCCGCTGCGCGTACTCCGTGATGCGGAAGAACCACTGGGAGAGCGTGCGCGTCTCGACCGGCGTGCCGCAGCGCTCACACGCGCCGGCAATGACCTGCTCGTTCGCGAGCACGGTCTTGCACGACGGGCACCAGTTGACCGGCGCCTCCTTCTTCTCCGCGAGCCCCATGTCGTAGAGCTGCAGGAAGATCCACTGCGTCCAGCGGTAGTACTCGGGCGCGGTGGTGTCGACCGTGTGGTTCCAGTCGTACATCGCACCGATGCGCTTCAGCTGGCGCGTGAAATTCCGGATGTTGCTCGGGATGAGCTCCATCGGGTGCGTGCCCTGCTTGAGCGCGAAGTTCTCCGAGTGGATGCCGAACGCGTCGAAGCCGATCGGCTCGAAGACGTCCTCGCCGAGCAGCCGCTTCCAGCGGCCGTAGATGTCGGCGCCGGTGAACGCGTACATGTTCCCGACGTGCAGCCCTTCGGCCGACGGGTACGGGAACATCATGAGGTTGTAGAACGGCCGCTCGGCCACGCGCAGACGCTCGTCCGTGAGCGAATTGGTGCCGCGCTCGGCCCAGTAGGCCTGCCATTTCTCTTCGATCCTTGCCGGCTGGTAGCCGGTCCTGGCTTCCGTCGTCATGCTGCAGTCGTTCGAGGGTCGCAGGTGAATCCGGGAATATAGAGAGGTCACCAAGGGGGGCGCGAGGCGCAGCGAGCGTGCGCCTACGCCGGCGACGCCGGGCGGGAGCGCGCGCGCCATGTCTCGCGACACGCTGTCCCCGGCGCGATCAGGTGTTACTGCGCTCCCGCACTCGCCGTGAGCAGCGCCTCGACCGCGCCGAACGGATCGTCCTCGTGCGACCGCGCCGCCTGCTCGATGGCGTGGACCGCGCGCCGGAGGTCCTGCTCGTATTGCTGGTAAACGGCCTCGAAGCGATCGAGGCGCTGATAGTACAGCCGCGCACCGATCAGCACGGCATTGTTCAGCGGTCGGTCGAAGTAGCGTGCGAACGCGCCGGTCCTGAGCTGCGGGACGTGCTCGCGCCGCCACTCATCCTGCGCGGCCTGGTAGAGCTCGCTCCGTCGCACGAGCACGGTGTCGAGCGGCAGGCCTCGGGCGTACAGCGCCTCCAGCTGGTCGATGAGCTGCTGGAGGAAAGCGCCGAATCGCATCGTGTCGTGCCATGCATCGGTCGCAAGCCGGCAACGCTCGCCCTCCGGTCCCTCCATGTCACAGAAGAACGCGGCCGCGCCCCGGTCGCCCACGAACGTCGCGAAGCTCTCGTTGAAGCCGGCCTGCCCGGCGATGTAGATCGTATTGTGCGTGAGCTCGTGAATGACGGTCTGGACGAGGTCCACGTCACTGTAGCGGAGGACCGTGTTCAGGACGGGGTCGTTGAACCAGCCCAGCGTGCTGAAGGCTGCGCTGGGGCGCACGTACGTATCGTAGCCGCGGGCATCCAGCCGGCGGGCCTGTTCGTGCGCCTCGTCGAAGTCGAAGAATCCCTTGTACGGGACGCGTCCAACGATCGGAAACCACCAGGTGTACGGCTCGAAGCGGTCCTTCCGTGCGGCGGACAGCACGAGCAGGAGCGTATCGCTGTCGACCCACGAGTACGTGGTGAAGCTGTCACCCGCGTCGAGGTCGAGGGCACGCGCCGCGAAGTTGCGGGCCTGGAGCACGAGCCGGAGCTTGGCGCGGGTCGCGTCGCGCGTACCCGGGTCTTCGATCACCTCCGTGATCGGCCGGCGCCGGCTCAGGATCTTGGCTTCCTCGTACCCTGCCCGCAGCACGTACACCGGGGAGCAGGTGAGCGAGGCGGCCGCGATCGCGGCCACCGCAAGGAGCGAGAAGACGAGTCGACGTCGCATGCGGCCAAGATGCCGGTGCGAGAGGCGTGCGAAAAGCCCGCGAGCCGGGCAGCCCCATCCATTCCGCGTGCCCGCGCGTGAGGGGTACGGATCGTGCGCTTTGTGAGCCAGATGCGGAATACACAGCCGTGCGGAGGAGCGTGCAGCGGGGGAGCGGCAGGGGTGTGCCCGTGAGGAAGCACTGGACCGTCAGCAGGTACGCGGACCTGATGCCGCTCCTCGCGTTCGCACTGGTCATGATCGGTGTGTTCTTCGTCGACCGTGAGCGTAGCGGCCGGGTCGAACGGGATCAGGAGGCGGTCGCGCAGCGCGCCGGATCGCACGCGACCATGCTCGCGAACGAGCTGGAGAATGCGATCAACGAGCGCCTGGGTGCGCTGACCGCGGCGGAGCTGCAGCTCACGTCGGTCGAGGACTCGGTTTCCCAGCAGACCCTCGTCGCGGCGCTCGACAGTGTGAGCGGCCGGATGACGGGCCTGGTCGGCATCGCCATCATCGACGTCGACCGGCCGGACCAGCCGGTCCGCGCGAGCGGCACGATGGTCGGAACCCCGTTCGGCAGCGTTGTCGCCGACACGGCGCTTCACCGTCCCTACCTGAGAGCCATGGCGACGCGTCGCACGACCGCGTCCGGCGTGATCGACTTCCCGGTCGGCCGCCGCATCGTCGTGTTCAACCCCGTGGTGCGCGACGATACCGGCGCAGTCCGCAACGTCATTGCGGCCGAGCTGGACCCGACCAGCGTCGCACGCGTCGCGGCCTCGGTCGTCGCGGACTCGCTGGAGGACGTCTTCTGGAGCCTGAGCGGCCCGAACGACATCCGGCTGACGTCCAACACCGCGCCGGGCGGCTGGCCCGTGGTCTCCAAGCCGGTCCGGGTCGCCGACTCCTTCTGGCGGGTGGACATTGCCTATCGCCCGCCCGAGATGCGGCTCGTCCGCGCGGAGCGTATTGCCGTCTGGGTCGCGGGCACCGCGCTCGCCCTGGCGATCGCGGCGATCCTCTTCTTTCTCCGGCGGACGATCAACCTGCAGCGCGAGGAGCTCCTCCGCCGGCAGGCAGCCGAGGACGCGGCGCGGACCGCGGCCGGCGAGGCGCGACAGCGGGCCCGTGAGGCCCGCGACCTCGCGGCGCAGCTCGAGGCGGCGCAGCGCGCCGCACAGCAGCTCTCGACGTCGCTCGACCCGGAAACCGTCATCGAGTTCCTGCTCGGCGGTGTGGCCGAGATCCTGTCCGCCGACGTCGCATCGCTCTACACGTTCGAGGACGAGGGCGAGGTGCTCGTCGGTCGGCGTCGCATGGTGTTCCGCGACGTGCCCGGCATCACCGACAAGCTGCTCTCCGAGGACATCCGCCAGGTCCGGGCGCCGGTCAACATGATGCCGCCCCACATCGTCGAGGCGGCCGCGACCGGCGAGCCCTACGTGAACGAAGGCCGCAGCCGCGAGCGGCCGCTGCTCGGCGTGACGGGCGGCGCGGAGGCGCCTGTCGCCTCCGTGACGGTGCCGCTGATGATCGCGGGCCGGGCAGTGGGCGTGGCTTCCTGGGAGATCTACTCGGAGCCGCGGGACTTCCCGCCCGCACTCGTCGCGTTTGCCCAGGCCCTCGCCGCGCCGGCCGCGGCCGCGCTGCGCACCGCCGAGCTGTTTGCGTCCCTCGAGGAGGAGCGGGAGCGTGCCCAGCGGGAGGCGCTGCGCTTCGCCGCACTGATCGATCAGATGGCCGACGGCGTCGTGGTCGTCGATGCCGCGGGCCGACTCGACCGGTCGAATGCGGCGGCTGCAGAGCTGCTCGGCGAGGATCTGACCGAGGTCCCGGTGGAGGAGTGGCCGACGCGCTTCGGGCTCATGTCGGCGGACGGCCGACCGATGGTCGCCTCGGAGCTCCCGCTGACGCGCGCCCTGCGGGGCGAGCGGGTACGCCGTGCCACGTTCATCGTGCGCTCGCCGTGGGGCACGGAGCGCCACCTCTCGATCTCGGCCGGCCCGATCGTCACGCCGGACGGCCAGCCGGCCGGCGCTGCGATGGTGATGCGCGACATCTCCGACGAGCACCAGTACGCGGAGATGCTGCGTCACACGAACCGCGAGCTGCGCCGGCAGGCGGAGATGCTGGAGGAGGTAAACCAGCAGCTGCGGCAGGCGACGAAGGCCAAGGACCAGTTCCTCGCGGTGATGTCGCACGAGCTGCGCACGCCGATCAACGCGATCATGGGCTACTCGGACCTGCTCGACCTTGGCGTGAAAGGGGAGCTGAACGAGGAACAGCGTGCGATGCTCAGCCGGGTGCGCGAGACGTCGAAGCACCTGCTCGGCCTGATCAACGAGGTGCTCGATCTCGCGAAGATCGGCGCAGGTCGCATGGACCTCGTGCTTGTCGAAACCGATCTCGGCGAGATTGTCAGCCGCGCGAGCGAGCAGGTCGCGCCGCTCGCCGCGGCCAAGGGACTCGCGCTCGAGGTCGACACCGGCTCGCAGCCGATCACTGTGAAGGCGGATGAGACGCGGCTCACCCAGATCGTGATCAACCTGCTCTCGAACGCGGTCAAGTTCACGCCGTCCGGATCGGTCCGCCTCAGCCTGCGCCTCGAGGGCGACACGGCCGAGATCCGCGTCAAGGACAGCGGCCCGGGCATCCCGGACGAAGAGCGCGAGCGTATCTTCGAGGAGTTCTACCAGGTCGAGGGCGGGTTCTCCCGCAGCACGGGCGGCACCGGCCTCGGCCTCGCGATCGCGCGGCGTTTCGCTCGCCTGATGGGTGGCGACATTCGCGTCGAGAGCGAGCTCGGGGAAGGCTCCGAGTTCATCGTGCGGCTGCCTGCTGCCCAACCGAGGCCCTCGCACGCGATGGACGGTGCGCCGCGCGCCGTGGTGCTGCTGCACGACGACTTCGCGATCCGACGACTCCAGCAGGACCTCTCCGGCCGGCTGCGCGTTGCCGGCGCGACCGAGCCGACGGCGCTCGCAGCGCTGGCGCGGCGCGAGCACCCGGCGCTGGTCGCCATCGATGCACTCGCGCCGGATCATGGCGCCTGGCGCGCGATCGCCGCACTGCAGACGGAGGAGCACACGCACGACGTCCCGGTGCAGCTGTTTGCGCGCGATGACGAGGCGGGTGAAACTGCCCTGGACCTCGGGCGCTACTGCGTCGTCACGAAGGCCGCTTCGCTCGATCGGGTCGTCGAGCGCATCCTCGAGTGCGTCGACAGGACGGACGGCGCGTCCGTCATGATCGTCGACGACGATGCGGACGCGCGTCGCATCCTGTCCGACGCGCTGACCGCCGCGGGCTGTCGCGTAAAGTCCGTCCGCAGCGGCGTCGAGATGCTCGAGGAACAGGCACACGAGCGGCCCGACGTGATCGTGATGGATCCGCTGAACGCCGGCAGCGACGGCATCGGCTCGATTGCGCGAATGCGGATGGATCCGGACAATATGCGGATCCCGGTCGTACTGATGCTGCCGTTCGAGATGACGCCGGCCGACATGGAGCGCCTTTCCGCCGCTGCGGAGAATGTGGCTCGGGTACGTCGTGGCCGTGTGCATGCCACCGCGGAGCTGCTGCGCAAGGCCGCGGGAGTGGGACTCGAGAGCCGCTCGGGTGAGCTCGACCGGAATCGCAGAGAAAGCAGCGGCTGACTGGAGAGGAGGATGTCAGAACGAACGCTGTACGTCATCGGAGCGCTGGCAGCGCTGCTGGCCGTAGCGGCCGGAGCGTTCGGCGCGCACCTGCTGGAAGGGCGGATCGAGCCGGAGCGCCTGGGTACGTGGGAGACGGCCGCGCGCTACCAGATGTACCACGCCCTTGCGCTGCTCGTCGCGGCACGGGCGTCCGCGCGCTGGCCGCGGAGCACCTGTGGCCTCGCGGGCACGTTCTTTCTGATCGGCATGATCATCTTTTCGGGCACGTGTTACGCGCTCGCACTCGGAGGGCCATCCGTACTGGGCGCCGTGACGCCATTCGGCGGGCTGTCGCTCATGATTGGCTGGGGACTGCTCGCGTGGGGCGCGTCGCGCGGCTAGCTCCGAGGGCACCTTTCGACAGGCGCCCCGTCAAGCCCTAGCTTGTGCCCATGTCTGCGCTCAACCGGGCATACGGGCTCGTCGCGCGGGCCGCGGCCTCCACGCTGCGGCTCGCGGGTCCGCTGAACGCGAAGCTCGCGCAGGGCGTGGCGGCCCGCCGCAACGCGCTCGCCCGTCTCGAGGACTGGGCGCGCGAGGCGCGCGATCCCGATCGGCCGCTGATCTGGCTGCATGCGCCGTCGGTCGGCGAGGCGCTCATGGCGCAGGCGATCGCGGGCGCGCTGCGCACGTCGAGCCCCGAGGCACAGCTCGCACTGACGATCTTTTCGCCGTCCGCGGAGCGCCTCCTCGCACGTGCTCCGGTCGACGTCGCCGGCTATCTGCCCTGGGACACCCCGAAGGACGCGGTCGCGACCGTGCGCGCGCTGAGGCCCTCCGCCGTCGGATTCGTCCGCACGGAGGTCTGGCCTCTCATGATGGCCGCAGCGCAGCGGGCAGGTGCGCGCGCGGCGCTCGTCAATGCGGTCCTTGCACCGACATCGTCGCGATTACGCTGGCCGGCGCGCGCGCTGCTCGACGACTTCTATGTTCGTCTCGATGCGGTCGGCGCAGTGAGTGCCGCGCACGCCGCGCGCTTCCAGATGCTGAACGTGCCGGCCGAGCGTGTGCGGGTGACCGGTGACGCGCGCTTCGATCAGGTGCTGCAGCGCGTCGCGGAGATCGATCGTGATGCGCCCATGCTTGCCCGCCTTCGTGCGCCGGGAGTCCCGGTGCTCATCGCCGGATCGACGTGGCCGCCGGACGACGATCTCCTGATCGAAGCGCTCACCCCATTGCTCCGCGAGGGACGTCTCCGCCTCGTCATCGCACCACACGAGCCTTCCGATGCCGCGCTCGATGTCCTCGAGCGCAAGCTGGACCAGGCTGAGCTCACACGTGCCCGCCTCGTGGAGGTCGAGCGCGGCGGGCACAAGGACGAGCCTGCCGTCGTCGTGGTCGAACGGGTCGGTGTGCTCGCCGACCTGTACGCGTCCGGAAGCATCGCCTACGTCGGTGGCGGCTTCGGCACGGCGGGCCTGCACTCCGTCGTGGAGCCGGCGGCGTTGAGCGTGCCCGTACTGTTCGGCCCGAAGCACGGCAATGCGATCGAAGCGACGGAGCTGGCAGAAGCGGGCGGTGCGGTGACCGTTACGACGAGCGGCGGCCTGCGTGCGGCGGTCGTGCGCTGGCTGGACGATGGGGCGTCACGCACGAGCGCCGGCCGAGCCGCGCTCGAATTCACGCGCAGCAGGGCCGGCGGCGCGGAGGCGAACGCGCGGCTCCTTACAGAGCTCGCTGCCGCCGCCGCACATCGATCATAGCGGCGTCTCCAACGACGATGCCCGGAGGATCGGCGTCAGACGGCGTCGTTGTTGCGCTCGCGCGGACCGATCGTCTGCGGCGGGTTCTCCTGCCGGTGGGGCGAGTCGATCGGGGCCTCACCACGACGGCGCGGAGAAGCGACCGTTTCCTCGTGATGCGGTGGCCTGCGATCGGGATCCTGCAGCTCGCCTTCCTTGTGCTCGAGTCCCGCGTTCTGGTTCCGCTCGTCGTGTCCGCGTGGTGATTCCGCCATGATGTTCTCCCGGTTCGGTTGGTGCCTGCGCTCCACGGTGCACGAAGCGGGCCGCGTTGACACGTTCTCCGGTCCCGGTAACTTGATTGTTTCGCATCGACTTACAGCAGCGGAACACATGCTCGTCCTGTCGAACGAGACCCTTGCCGACCTGCGCGCCAGGGCTCGCGCCGCGGCGCCCGCCGAGTGCTGCGGGCTGCTCATCGGGCGTGAGGCACGCGGCCGCATCGAGGTCACGGGCCTCCGACCGGTCTCGAACGACGCTCCCGATCGGTATCGCATCCCGCCAGCAACGTTCATTGCGGCGGAGCGCGCCGCGCGAGCGGTCGGCGACTGGGTGTGCGGCTCGTACCATTCCCACCCGGAGGACCCGGCAGTGCCGAGCAGAACCGACCGGGAGCTGGCGTGGCCCGGATTCATCTATGTGATCGTTGCGGGACGCCCCGGCCCCGGCGACAACGATATCCGCGCCTGGCGGCTGACCGACGAGCGTCACTTTTCGGAAGTCGGCATCGAGGCGGCATGGCCGTAACCGTCCTTCTGCCGTACGCGCTGCGCGAGTACGCGGACGGTGCAGCAGAGCTCACACTGCGCGCGGCAACTGCCGGTGAGGCGCTGTCGAGCCTCGTCGAACGCTACCCACGCCTCCGGCGGCACCTGTTCTCGGAGAATGGCGCACTGCGCGGCCATGTGCGGGTATACAGGAACGAGCACGAGATAACCGGCCCGGAGGAGGCAGTCGAGAATGGAGACACGCTCATGATCGTACCGAGCATTGCGGGTGGTGCCGGCGCCGCCAGCGCGTTCGAGCGTGATGAGATTCAGCGCTACGCGCGACACATCACGCTTCCCGAAGTCGGCTGGGAGGGGCAGGAGAAGCTGCGCAACGCCCGTGTGCTGGTCGTGGGCGCCGGCGGCCTCGGCTCCCCGATCGGCCTGTACCTCGCCGCGGCCGGTGTCGGCACGATCGGCCTCGTCGATTTCGACGACGTCGACCTCTCCAACCTGCAGCGCCAGGTGATGTTCGCGACCGATGACATCGGTCGTGCGAAGGTCGACGCCGCGAAGGATCGCCTGCACGGCGTGAACCCCCACGTGCGTGTCGTCACGCATCGCGTTCGACTCACATCGGACAACGCGCTCGACATCCTGAAGGATTACGACGTCGTCATCGACGGCACGGACAATTTTCCGACGCGCTACCTCGTCAACGACGCGTGCGTGCTGCTCGACAAGCCGTACGTGTACGGCTCGATCTACCGCTTCGAGGGGCAGGTCGCCGTCTTCGGCGGCCGCAAGGGGCCCTGCTACCGCTGCCTCTTCCGGGAGCCGCCGCCGCCGGGGCTCGTGCCGAGCTGCGCAGAGGGCGGCGTGCTCGGCGTGCTGCCGGGCATCATCGGCTCGCTCCAGGCGCTCGAGGCGCTCAAGATCGTACTCGGCACAGGCAGGACACTCGAGGGGCGCATTGCGCTCTTCGACGCGCTGTCCTTCCGCTGGCGCGAGCTTCGTCTCGCACGCAACGCGTCGTGCCCCGTGTGCGGCGATGAGCCCACCATTACCGAACTGATCGACTACGAAGCGTTCTGCGGCGTGGCCGACACGACCACCACGGAGACCACCGACATGGACGGCGAAATCACGCCTGCACAGCTCAAGCAGCGGATCGAGACCGGTGAGCCGCTGCAGCTCATCGACATTCGCGAGCCGTTCGAGTGGAACATTGCGAACCTCGGCGAGCATGGCGCGCGACTGATCTCGCTCGGCGACCTGCCCGACCAGATGGAGGAGCTCGACCGGGAGCAGGACATCGTCCTGTACTGCCGGACCGGAAGCCGCAGTCAGCAGGCGCTCGAGTACATGCGGGCCGCCGGCTTCCAGCGCGTCTCGCATCTGCGCGGCGGGATCACGGCGTGGGCGAACGAGATCGATCCGTCCATGCCGACGTACTAGCGCGCGATCCGGAAACCGCTTGGTATACGGCGTGCAACGTGCCCTGTCTGGAGGGCCGGCGCGGTGCGCCGCACAGTGACGATCACCGAACAGGGCAGGGCACACGTGGGCAGCTTGCTCGACGTACGCGGCAGGATTACGGACCTGTTGCGACGCCGCCGTCGCAGTCATTTCGCCGCAGGCGCGATCCTGCTCGCCGCGGGCGTCTTCGGCGCCGCGCGAGCGTTCCCGTCGCCCGAGGTACCCGAGCTGCCGCCGCAGGAGGCGACACCGTCAGATGTTCCGGCACCGGCTGAGGCGGACGCGGGGAGCGAAGCGGCACCTGTCGCCGATGTCGAGGCGGTTCCGGCGCCGGCGCCGGAGCCGTTGCCCGCAGCCGACCCGGCGACACGTGTGCCGCGCCCCGAGGCGATTCGCGGCATCTATCTGAACGCGTTCGCCGCGGGTTCCGCACGCAAGCTTGATCGGCTGATCGGCATCGCGAACGCGACCGAGATCAACACCTTCGTCATCGATGTGAAGGAAGCCGGCGAGATCAGCTACCGCTCGGCGGTGCCGCTCGCCAACGAGATCGGCGCGACCCGCGCGCATGTGCCGAACATGCGTGCCGTGCTCGACAGGCTGAAGGCAAACGGGATCTACCCGATCGCGCGCATCGTCGTCTTCCGCGATCCCATCCTCGCGAGCGCCCGCCCCGACCTCGCCGTGCAGAAGGTGGACGGCACCGGCCCCTGGGAAGACACCCACGGGTACCGCTGGGTCGACTCGTTCAACCGCGAGGTGTGGGACTACAACATCGAGATCGCGCGCGAGGCGATCCGTCTCGGTTTCTCCGAGATCCAGTGGGACTACGTTCGCTTCCCGGACGTACCGCTCTCACACATGCGCACGGCCGACTGGCCGGCGCGGCAAGGCCGCACCAAGGAAGACGCGATCCGTGAGTTTCTGGTCTACGCAAACGAGAAACTGGCCGATCTCGAGGTCCCGGTCACTGCCGACGTCTTCGGCCTGACCACCTCCGCCGGCGACGACCTCGGCATCGGTCAGCGCTGGTCCAAGATGGTCGACGTGACGGATGCGCTGCTGCCGATGGTCTACCCGTCGCACTACGCGCCCGGCAGCTACGGCATCGCGCTTCCCAACGCCGAGCCCTACCAGGTCGTCAAAACGGCACTCGCACACGCCCGCAAGCGCACCGACGGCGTCGAGAACGCCGGTCGCGTGATCCCCTGGCTCCAGGACTTCACGCTCGGCCAGCCGCGCTACAGCCCGTGGCACGTCCGCGAGCAGATCCGCGCGGTCTACGACTCCGGCTACGACGAATGGATCCTCTGGCATCCGGGAAGCAACTACAGCGAAGCGGCACTCGCCACCGCCGACGGCGTCGAGCCGCGGCTGGCACGTCCGGAGGAAGAGCCGGTTCATCGCGGGCCGCGGGTTCTCGGCGTTCCGGTGCAGTAGACGGTTCAACAGTCGCGTAGAGGTGCGCAGACCTCGTATTCACCGGTGAGGCGCGAAGCGCAGGTTGGCAACAACGCATGACGCGCACCGGCGGTAGTACCGCCAGTGCGCGTTCTCGCTTGCGAATCCTTGCCTGCATTCCCGTTTACCCTCAGCGCCCTCCACGCCTCAGCGGTGAACGGGACTCCGTGTCACTCTGTGTACCCTGTGGTAGAAAAAACTAGTCATTTCGCACACCAGCGTGCTGGAATCGCGCACCACCGCGATCGGGATGTCCGGAATAGCGCGGCTTGTGGAACAGGAAGCCCTGGGTCAGGTGCACACCGAGCTGCTTGACCGTCTCGAACTCCTCACGACGCTCCACGCCCTCCGCCACCACCTTCGCGCCGTGCGTGTTCGCGAACTGAACGAGGGTCTCGACCAGGTTCTGCTTCAGGAAGTTCGTGTCGATGTTCGAAATCAGTGAGATATCGAGCTTGATGTAGTCGGGTGCGAGGTTCGCAATGGAGCCGAGGCCGGCGTAGCCGCTGCCGGCGTCGTCCACCGCGAAGCGGAACCCGCGGTCGCGGAAGGACTTGAGGTACTCCTGGAAGCGCGGGTAGTCCTTGATCGCGGTCCGCTCGGTGATCTCGAGCACGACGCGGCTCGGGTCATCGATGCCGAGATCGGCAGGGTCGAGATTGCGGAACGCCGGGTCGTCGAAGTCGTGCGGGTCGATGTTCAGGAAGAGGTACTGGCCCTCCTTCAGCTCGTCGAGAATGCCTTCCACCGCGCGCCGGCGCAGCAGTCGACTCAGCTCCCAGACCAGGTTTGCTTCCTCTGCGACCTCGAAGAGAATCTCGGGTGAGCGCAGCTCGCGCCGCATTCCTCGCGCGAGCGCCTCGAAGCCGTACACTTCCTCGGTCTCGGTCACGATGATCGGGTGGTACTCGATGAACACGGCGCCGTCGCGGATCGTCGACTTCAGTCCACTCACCTTGCGCGTCCGCTCCCACTGTTCGGCCCCGCGCGCCGCCTGCGCCGCCTCGCGAATCCCGCGATAGATCAGGCGCTCCGTGCGGATCTTCGGATTGCGGAATACCGTCGATGCGCCCACATAGATTCCGCACAGGGCCGCGATGTCTTCGCCGTGCTCGATCTCGACCTGCTGGCGCAGGTGCGCCTCGAGTCGCTGCGTGACCTCGCGCAGCCGGCGCTCCGCTGCGGCCGGTGCGGACGGGACGTGCGTGAGCAGGATGAAATCATCGTCGGCAATGTGCGAGACCATCATGATGTTCTCGTCCGGCTGATGCTCCTCGGCGTAGAAGGAACGAAGCGCGCCGGCGGTCGTCTCGAGGACGTCGTCCAGCTTCTGCCAGCCGTAGATCTCCTCGATCTTCTCGTACCAGACGAACTGGATGTAGAGAACGGTGAGCTCGCCGCGGCGCTCGAGCAGATCGCGTGCGCGCTCGATCATGACGGGCAGGGTGGGGAAGCCCGTCAGCTTGTCGAAGAGGAGCTCCTCGTAGCGCACCAGCTCGGCCGCGTCCTGCTTGCGCCGTGCAGCGTTCTTGCCGCTCGCACGACTCATGGCAACGCGCAGCCGGAGCTTCAGCTCCTCTTCCGTGACGGGCAGCACGAACCAGTCGTCGGCGTCGGCGGTCGTGACGTCCGCGCACTGACGGTTCGCGTGACAGGCGACGACGAGTGCCGCATCGCGACGTCGTGCCTGCCCGCGCAGCGACTTCACGTCCGTCGTGCTGTCGAGCTCGACGATCATCGCGTCGACCGGCGTGTTGTACGCCTCGCCGCTGTCGCCATCAATCGGTTCGTCCGTGACCTCGGCGCCGAGTGCTGCTGCAACGCCATCGATCACCCGGCGTAACGCTTCGTCGCGTACGCGCGCAACGATCTTCAAGCGGTCCTCTCCCGCACGGCGAGGTTCTTCTCGACCCGCTCCGCCAGCTCCTCGAGGCGAATGGGCTTGACGATGTAGTCGTCGGCGCCGGCGCGCAGGCCCTCCGTCTTGTCGGTGAAGTCGCTGCGTGCGGTCAGCATCACGACCCGGGTGCTGCCGAAGTCCGGGTGGTTCTTGATGACCCGCGCGACCTCCCAGCCATCCATTCCGGGCATCATGACGTCCAGCAGCACGAGACTCGGCTTGAGCTCCTCGAGCCGGGCAAGCGCGGCCTGGCCGTCTTCCGCGGTCTCGACGTGGTATCCTCGCGACTCGAGGAACGTCTGCACGATCTCGCGGGAATTGGGATCGTCGTCGACGATCAGGATTCTCTCGCTCATGGCTCCACCCTCAGCGGCGGGCTCGGTTCCCGCCAGCCCAGGACCCCGACCACAGGAAACAGCACGATTGCAAGGGCCCAGGTGGCCTTTCTGCCGGCCGGATCCCGGCTGCCGAACACGCTGGCGATGGCCCACGCTTCGATCACGAGGATCAGCAGGACGATCGTGAGGCGCATGGACGCATCCATATCCGGGCCGGTTGACCGAAAAAGGGCAATTTCTGAGCCATGTCGCCCCTCAGCCGCTGGCTGCGCGTGGCAGGCCCGGCCGGGCGCGCACGAACTGGAGCTCGTAGAGGCGCGCGTACAATCCGCCGCGTTCGAGCAGCTCGGCATGCGTGCCCTGCTCGCGCAGCTCGCCGTGGTGGAGCACGAGAATCCGGTCGGCGTTCTGGACGGTCGAGAGCCGGTGCGCGATCACGATCGACGTACGGCCCCGCATCAGGGTCTCGAGCGCCTGCTCGATGCGCGCCTCCAGCGCGGAGTCGACCGAGCTGGTCGCCTCATCGAGAACCAGCACCAGCGGATCGAAGGCCAGCGCACGTGCAAACGACAGGAGCTGTCGCTCGCCAACGGAGAGCGATGCACCGCGCTCCCCGAGCGGCTGCGCGTACCCGTGCGGCAGTCGCCGGATCATCGCGTCGGCACCCACGCGGCGCGCGGCCTCCACCACGCGCGCGTCGTCGATGCTGCGGTCGCCGAGACGGATGTTGTAGGCGACGTCGCGGCTGAACAGAAACACGTCCTGTAAAACGAGCGCGATTCGCTCGCGCAGCTCCTTCGGATCGACCTGGCGGATGGGAACGCCGTCGAACAGGATCTCGCCCTGCTGCGGCTCGTAGAAGCGCATCAGCAGGTTGATCAGGCTCGTCTTCCCGGCCCCCGTGTGTCCCACGACCGCGAGGCGCTGCCCGGCCTCGACGGTGAAGCTGATGCCGCGCAGGACCCAGTCCCAGTCCCCGTCGTCGGTGCGGCCGTAGGCGAACCAGACGTCGCGGAACTCGATCCGGCCGCGCGCCTGCTCCGGCAGCGACAGACGCGGGCCATGCGTAGCGGGCGGCGGCTCCGTGTCGAGCAGCCCGAAGATGCGCTCGCTCGACGCCATCGCGCCCTGCAGCATGTTGTACTTCTCGGACAGGTCCTGGATCGGCTGGAAGAAGCGTCGGGCCCACTGCAGGAATGCGGCGATCACGCCGACCGTGACCCCGCTCTCGGCGAGCCCGGCGGCCCGCGCGCCAAGGATCTGTGCGCCGCCGTAGCTGATGATCAGTGCGAACGCAGTTGCCGTCAGCAGCTCGATGACGGGGAAGAAGATCGCGTAGTACGTGATCGAGCGGAGGTGCGCGTCGAGGTAGTCGGCGTTGATCTGGCGGAAGCGATGCGATGTCTCACGCTCGCGCCCGAAGAGCTGAACGATCGCCATGCCGGTAATGCGCTCCTGCAGGAACGCATTGATGCGGGCGAGGCGGACGCGGATATCGCGGTAGGCGTTGCGGACGCGCGCGCGGAACACCTGTGCCGCGATGAACACGAGCGGAATGACGAGCATCGTCACGAGCGCGAGCCGCCAGTCCATGATCAGCATCGCGCCCATGATGAAGAGCAGCGTGAACACGTCGCCGAAGACCGTGACGACGCCGGAGCTGAACAGCTCGTTCAGCACTTCCACGTCGGACGTTACGCGGGTCATCAGGCGCCCGACCGGGTTCCGGTCGTAGTAGCGGAGCTCGAGCTTCTGGAGGTGGCCGAAGATCTCGCGGCGCAGGTCGTACATCACGCGCTGGCCGAGCCACGTCGTGATGAGTGTCTGCGCGTACTCCAGGATGAAGGCCAGGATGAGCGACGCGAGGAATGCGAGCGCGAAGAGCGCGAGCAGTCGCGAGTCACCTGCCGGTATCGCGCGGTCGAGTGCCAGCTGGGTGAGCCACGGCCCGACGAGCGCCATCAGCGAGGCCGCGAGCAGGATGAAAATGGCGAGGACGACGCGACCACGGTACGGCCGGAGGTACGTGAGCAGGCGACGCATGAGCCGCGCGTCGTATGCCTTGCCGAGAGCCTCCTCTTCGTGGTGATGCGCGTCGGTCACTGACCACCCTCGAGACGACGTCGCTTGCGTTCCGCCTTGATCCGCCTGCTGGCGTCCCTCGCGCTCTCGCCCGGCATGCGGACGGAGACCTCGACCCCGCCCATCATCACGAAGCCGCGCACCTTCAGGCTGGGGGCGTCGCCGTCGGCATCCGGCACCCGGTCCATGTGCTGGTCGCGGTGCTCGAACGCACCCATGATCGCGATGCCGCTCGTGTCCACGGGCAGGTCGGGCGGAACGATGATCTCCACACCGCCCATTGTCGCAAAGATGAAGACCTCGGTGACGCCGGGCCCGAAGCGGGCATCGCGGAAGTCCAGCTCGGCGCCACCCATGAATGCAATGACGACGGTGCGCCGCGCGGGCGTCCACGTGCCGCGGCGCTCTACACCGCCCATGATCGCGACGAGCGTCTGGCTCTCGCGTACCGCGCCCGCCAGGACCTCTGCGCCGCGGCGGATCAGGCGGTCGGCTTCGGGTTCAGGTATCGTCGGCTGCCGGATCGCCGGCAGATCGGACGTCAGGCGTGAGAGCTCCGCGGGATCGAGTGTCCGGTGTGCGACGTCGACACGTCGCTCGAACTCCTCGACCGTGATGTGATCGGCCGCGTAGTGCTGCACCAGCGCGTCGATCGCGCTCTGCCTGCGCTCCTGCGGAATCGGGCTGAGCCCGGACCGCTCCTCTCGCTCCATGCCACCCCACGCGTGTAATTCCCTGTCGAGTATGGCGTTTTCTCGTTGACACCCGCAAGCGCCGACGGCATCTTGTCCCGGACCTCCCCGACCATTCTTCCCGTCGCTCGGCGATGAGCTTGAGAGCCTACTTCGACAGGATTGAGGGACGACTGTTCCTCGGGCTGGTGCTGACCTTCCTCGGCACTCTGACGATCGTGATCGTCAGCACCGTCATGCTGAACTCGTTCACGGACGAGGTCAGCGACAGGATCTCCTCGCTCTATACCGGCATCCAGACGACGGCGGAGCTGGAGAGCACACTGGCCGCGCAGCTCGCGGCCGGCCAGACCTACCTCCAGACCGGCGACAGCGCCAGCCTTGCGCGCTTCGATGCGCTCGACCGTGACGTCACCGAGATCCAGCGCCGTTACACGACCCTGCCCGAGCTCACGGAGGAGCAGCGCTCCCGCTTCGGCGAGATCGAGGAGGCGTACGCCGCGCTGGTCCGGGAGTACCGGCAGGTACAGGCTGCGTACGGCCGGGGCGACGCCGCGGCCGCACGCCGGCAGGCCGAATCTGCGATGGCGGCAGGGGAGCGTGTACGCGCCCAGGTGCGCGCGCTCGTCCGCGACGAGATGAACAGCGCGCAGCGGGTCGCGAGCTCGTTCGAGGACGAGAAGGCGCGCGTGAGAACGGTCCTGATCGTCATACTTACCATCACGTCCGCACTGATGATCGGCTTCGCCTGGCTGACCGTTCGTGCCGTAGAAGGCCCGCTCAGCCGGCTCGTGGACGCCGCCAACGAGTTCGGCTCCGGTAACCTGAACGTGAGCCTGAACGGTCATATGCCGGGCGAGTTCCGTGTACTGGCGGGCGCATTCACCGGGATGGCGGACCGGCTGCGCGTCGTCGTCGGCGAGACCGTGCGGACGGCCAACAAGATCACCGCGTCCGCCGCGGACCTCTCGAGCATCTCCGAGGAGGTGGCTGCCTCGAGCGGCGAGGTGTCCACTGCGATGGTGGGTATCACGAACGGGGCCGAGGAGCAGGCCCTCGGCCTGCGTGGCGTCGACGAGGCCCTGAACGTGATGCGCGCTCGCGCTGACGAGATCGGTACCGCCGCCGAGCAGGTGCGCGAGGTCAGCGAGCGGATCGGCGACGTCGCACAGCTCCGCAGGCAGGACGTGAGCCGCGCCCTCGCCATGTTGCTCGAGGTGCGCGAGGTCGTTCGCAGCTCGGGCGCAGAAGTGAGTGAGCTGCAGCGAGCCTCCGAGCGGATCACCCAGTTCGTTGCCACCATCCAGGGCATCGCGCGTCAGACGAACCTGCTGGCTCTCAATGCGGCGATCGAGGCCGCGCGCGCGGGTGAGCATGGTCGCGGCTTCGGCGTCGTTGCCGACGAGGTACGCAAGCTGGCGGACGAGAGTGCCAGGGCAGCGGACGACGTGGCGGCGACCGTGAAGCACGTGCGTACGCAGATCGAGACGGTGGTCCACACGATGGACCGCGGGTTCCGGCGGGTGAGCGGCGTCGAGGAGACGTCGAAGGAGGCGGAGGCCGCGTTCGAGGAGATCGTGGCCGCCGTTGCTCACGTCACGGAGGCTGCCCGTCGCGTTGCCGAGGCGGCCAACGAAAACCGGCAGGCGGTTCAATCCGTAGATACCAATGTGCGCGCCGTCGGAGCGACGGCGGAAGCGCACGCCGCGAGTGCGCAGGAGGTGAGCGCGGCCGCAGAGGAGCAGTCGGCGGCGACCGAGGAGCTGAGCGCCGCCAGCCTCGAGCTGCTGCATGCGGCGGAGACGCTGAAGGAGCTGGTTTCCGGGTTTCAGGTATAGCGAATGAACATTCTCTCGTGGATCATCTTCGGGCTTCTGGCCGGCGGGATCGCCAAGCTCATCCTCCCCGGCAAGGATCCGGGTGGGTGCCTGGTCACAGCCGTGATCGGGATCCTGGGCGCCCTCATCGGCGGCTTTCTCAGCACGGAGCTGCTCGGCTGGGGCACGGTCACCGGGTTCAACCTGCGGTCGTTCGCGATCGCGATTCTCGGCTCGATCGTGCTACTGCTCGTCTATCGTCTCTTCCTCGGACGCCGCCGCCGCTGAGCGGCGCGCGTCCAGCACCTGCAGGACATCGTCCAGCCCGATCCCCGCACCGGCGCACGCAACGAGCATGTGGTAGAGCAGGTCGGCTGCTTCATCGGCAGTCGCGCGTACATCGCCCCTGGCGCAGGCGAGGGCAAGCTCGACCGCTTCCTCGCCCAGCTTCTTGAGCCGCAGGTTCTCCGACGACAGCAGTCGCGCCGTGTAACTTTCCGTCGCAGCGGCCGAGCGCCGTTCCCGGATCACGCTCGCGAGCGCCGGCAGCGTCGTGCGCCCGGCAAAGCAGCTCTCCGCACCGGTGTGACAGGCGGGGCCCGCCGGCTCGACGAGTGCGAGGAGAGCGTCACGGTCGCAGTCCGCGTACAGCGCGACGAGGCGCATCGTGTTGCCGCTGGTCGCGCCCTTGTGCCACAGCTCTCGCCTGCTGCGCGACCAGAACCACAGCTCACCCGTCACCAGCGTCTTCTCGAGCGCCTCGCGGTTCGCGTGCGCGAGCATCAGGACGATACCGGTTCTGGCGTGCTGCACGACGACGGTGACGAGGCCGTCGCCCGCGGCGTAGCCGAGCCCGTCCAGATCGGCAGGCGTTCGTATCTGCATGTGCGTCAGATGTTGCCCGTGAGTATGGCGCGGATGTCGCGCGCGAGTGCCGTATTCGTGGCGATTGCGCTGCCACCCGTGTGGCCCGGCTGACCATCCCAGTCCGTGAACACGCCGCCCGCTTCCTCGATGATGGGCGCGAGAGCGGCGGCATCCCAGATGCTCATCATGGGATCCAGCATTGCGTCGGCGCGGCCTGTTGCGACGAGTGCGTAGCCGTAGCAGTCGCCCCACGTCCGCCAGCCGGCGACACGCGCGCGCAGCGCGTCCCAGCCCGTGCCGCGATCCGCGCGGTATACGTTCTCGGCATCGGTCGTAAGCACGAACGCCTGATCCAGCCGGTAGGTGTCCGACACGAGTGCGCGGCGGCCATTCCACCAGCAGCCAAGCCCGCGTGCCGCGTACACCGTCTCGGCGAGTGCAGGGAAGTGAATGACACCGAGCACCGCCTCGCCCTCTTCCTCGAGCGCGAGCAGCACGCCGTAGAACGGAACACCACGGATGTAGCTGCGGGTGCCATCGATCGGGTCGAGGATCCAGCGGCGATCCGCACCAGGGCGCACCTCACCTTCCTCTTCGCCGATGATGCCGTCGTGCGGGAAACGCGCTTCGATCAGTGATCGCGCAAGGCGCTCCGCGTCACGGTCCGCGCGGGTGACGGGAGAGTCATCCGCCTTCGCCTCGGCCACAATGCCGGTCTGGTAGCCGGCCAGGGTCACCCGGCCGGCGCGCCACGCGACTTCGACGGCGAAGTCGAGCAGGTCCCGATACGCTGTGACCGTCACTGCTGCGCAGCGATCTGCCGGGTGACGGGCGGTACCTCACGCACGTTGATGCCGGCGTCGGCCAGCACGCGCTTCACGGCGCGGATCGTGGTGGTGCCGTCATGGAAGATGCCGGCAGCCAGCGCCGCGTCCGCGCCCGCAAGCAGGAAGGCGTCGCGGATGTGCTCGGCCGAGCCTGCGCCGCCGCTCGCGATCACGGGGACCGACACCGCCTCGACGATGCGCGCAGTCATCTCCAGATCGTAGCCGCTGCGCGAGCCGTCCTGGTCGATGCTCGTGAGCAGGATCTCACCGGCACCCAGCTCCTCGCACTGCTTTGCCCATGCAACTGCATCGAGCTGCGTCGGGGTTCGGCCGCCGTGCGTAAACACGCGGAACCAGAGTCCGCCCGGCGTGGTGAGCGTGTCGGCAGCGCCCTGCGGGCGGGCGGCGATCTCGATCTGGCGCTTCTCGACACGTGCATCGATGCTCGCGACGATGCACTGTCGCCCGAACTCGACCGACGCCTCACGCAGCAGCTCTGGATTCTGCACGGCTGCGCTGTTGATGGAGACCTTGTCGGCGCCGGCCCGGAGCGCCGCGCCGATACCCTCGAGGTCATGCACGCCGCCGCCCACGCAAAGGGGGATGAACAGCCGTTCCGCCGTGCGCTGCACGACGTCCAGCAGCGTGCGCCGCCCCTCCGCCGAGGCCGAGATATCCAGGAATACGATCTCGTCCGCGCCCTCGGCCTCGTACCTGGCTGCGAGCTCGACGGGGTCGCCGACGTCGCGCAGGTCCTCGAAGCGTGTACCCTTCACGACACGCCCGTTCTTGACGTCCAGGCAGACGATGATCCGCTTGTTCAACATCCGTTGTCCTCCCGACTCACTCGCACGCTTCCCTTGGTGCTGAACACCGCCCCCGTGGGGACCAGCGCCTGTCGCAGCGCGAGACCGAACGCCTTGAATGCGGCCTCGACCACGTGATGCCGGTCACGGCCCCGGAGCACGCGCAGGTGCAGTGTCATTGCCGCGTTCTCAGCGAGCGAGCGGAAAAAGTGCTCGTAGAGCTTCGATCCCAGGCGGCCGCGGTAGTAGAAGCGACCGCCCGCATCGAGCGCGGCATGCACGAGCGCGTCATCCATCGGCACGACGGCATTGCCGTAGCGCGCGCACCGCTCGGGGATCACGTCCCGGAGTGCGAGTCCGAGACTGATCGCGACGTCCTCGATCAGGTGGTGCCGCAGATCCCCGGTCGCTTCAATGGCAAGGTGCAGGCCGCTGTAGCGGGCGAGTGTCCCGAGCATGTGATCGAGAAACGGTTCGCCTGTTTCTATCGCACCATCCGTCGCCAGGTCGGTTCGAACGGAGACATTGACACTCGTCTCCCGGGTTTCCCTGCGGATCGTCGTCATTCCTGATAGCTCCGGGCGATTACGGGCGCATCGAGCGCCCCGGTATACAAGGCCATTCCCAGCACGGCAGCGTGCAGGCCTGCGGCTGCCAGGGCGGTGAGGTCTGCGGTTCCTGCGATGCCACCGGATGCGATGAGTGGCTGGCGGCTCGCTTCGACCAGTGATTCGAAGAGCACGACGTCGGCGCCCTGCATCCGTCCTTCGCGCCCGACGTCGGTCACGAGGACTCCGGCGAGTGGCAGTGAAGCGACGCGCGCGAGGAGGTCTGTCGCCCCGAGCGCCGTGGAAGCGGTCCACCCCCGCGTCAGCACACGACCGTCGCGAACGTCGGCGGCCAGGACGACGCGCCCCGGATACGCCGCGGCGAGCTGTTCCAGCCATTGCGGGTGCTCGACCGCACGCGTTCCGACGACCACGCGCGCCGCCCCGGCCTCCATCAGTGCATCGACGTCTGCCACGCTGCGCACGCCGCCGCCGATCTGGACCGGGATCCGCACCGCGCCCAGCACTGCCCGGACTGCTTCGCGGTTACTGCCGCTGCCCAGTGCAGCATCGAGATCGACGACGTGGAGCATGGCGAATCCGTCACTCTCCCAGCGGGCGGCGACACTGGCCGGATCGGGCAATGACACCCGCTCCGTCCCCGGCTGGCCGCCGACGAGCTGCACCACGCGCCCGCCGCGCAGGTCGATCGCAGGGATGGCGATCATCATCGCGCTCCGGCGAGGAAGTTGGCGATGAGCTGGAGGCCGCTGCCGCCGCTCTTTTCGGGATGGAACTGCACGCCGATCGCGCTGCCGCTGCGGACCGCGGCGGGGAAGCGCTCGCCGGCATGCTCAGACCAGGCGATGACATACTCCTGCCGTGCGGGCCGCGCCACGTAGCTGTTCGCGTAGTAGACGGTCAGCGACGGCAGTGCATCGAACAGCGGATCGGCCGTCGTCTCCACTTCGTTCCAGCCCATCTGCGGCAGGCGGTCCGCCTTCATTTTGCGCACACGTCCCGGGATCACGCCGAGGCCATTGCCGCTGCCTTCGTCGCTGCGGTCGAACAGGAGCTGCATGCCCAGACAGATGCCGAGCGTGGGCAGGCCGTTGCGGATCGCATCGCGCAGTTCGGCGCCCGATCGTGTGAGGCGGGCAGCCGCCGAACCGAACGCGCCCACACCGGGCAGCACCAGCGCGTCCGCACTCGCAGCGCTGCGCGCATCCTGCACGAACGACACGCGCGCCCCGGTCTCTTCGATCGCCTTCCGGAGCGAGTGGAGGTTGCCTGTACCGTAATCGAAGATCGCGACGTTCATTCGCTCATCACCTCGCGCTGCTGCAGCATCGTTGCAATTCCATCGATCGCCGCCTCCACCATGTCACAGGGGCCAACGGTGATTCGTATGCATTCGCCGAGACCGGGCAGCGCCGGAAACGGCCGCACGGCGACGCCGGCCGCACGTAGTCCGACGTTCCACTCCTGCGCACGCGCCCCCGGCGGCAGCACGGCAAGAACGAAGTTCGCGGCGGAGGGGAGCACCCGTAACCCGAGCTCGGCCAGGCGCTCCGAGAGCAGCGCACGGTTGCGCACGACGTCCCTGATCCGTGCCTCGACCCAGTCACGACCTTCGTCGAGCACCGCGAGTGCCGCCTGCTCGGCAATCGCGTTCACCTTGTACGGCCCGCGCGACTTCTCGATCTCCGCGATCAGGGCGGCAGGGCCGACGGCGAAGCCCAGCCGCAGCCCCGCGAGGCCCCACGCCTTCGAGAACGTGCGCAGCACGATGGTGCGCGAGGATTGCGACGCCGTGACCGCCAGGCCGGCTTCGCCGGCGAAGTCGATGTACGCCTCATCGACGAGCACCGCACCGGCTGCATCGCGCTCCAGCGCAAGCAGTGCGTCACGATCGAACAGCGTGCCCGTCGGGTTGTTGGGCCTGCACACGTACGTGACCGCGGCCCGGGTGTCGAGCAGCGTGTGCACGTCGAGCCGCAGATCCGGTACGAGCGGGACCCCAACCGAGCGAACCGCGTTCATGCGAGCGAAGGCCGGGATCATGCCGAATGTCGGGTCCGGGTACGACACGACGTCACCCGGTGCGCACAGTGCACGCAGCGCGCTGTCGATCACGTCATCGGAGCCGCATCCGGTCGCCACGTTCTCCGGCTCGACTCCGAGCATTGCGGCGAGCCGACGCTTCAGCTCCGGCACGTAGACCGGCGGGTAGCGCGTGAGCATCGCATCCGCCGCCGTACGTACCGCATTCGCCGCCGCGGGATTGGGACCCCAGAGGTTCGTGTTGTCGCTGAGGTCGACGGCGCACGGCTCCCTGCCGGGGTCGTACGTCGTCAGATCGCGGTACTCGGGCCGCAGCGATGGACTCCTGCGTCCGGCGATCACCGGCGTGGTCTGTTCATCGCCACTGCTGCGCAGTCGCGCTGCCGCCGCGTGGGCGGGCAGTCCCTCGGCGTCGGCGAGCAGCCCGGTGGGAGCGGCAAGTGCCGCCGCGGCTCGCTCGTCCAGCTCCTGCCATGTGCTGAAGCGCAGGAAGTCCTGGACGGAGAGGCCGGACCACGTGCGTGCCCGTCCGGCAGTCGGCAGCACGTGGTTCGCGCCCGTCGTGTAATCACCGAATGCGACCGAGGCGAACGGTCCGAGGAAGATCGTGCCCGCGTTGCGCAGTCGCGGCAGGAGCGCGCGCGGGTCGCGTGTCAGTACGAGCAGGTGCTCCGGCGCGTACCGGCTCGCAAACGCGATCGCCTCCTCCAGACTGCCTGCGAGGAGCAGTGCGCCATTCGCTGCGAGCGCGCGCTCGATGATCTCGCGGCGCGGCTCAAGGGACAGACGTATGAAGAGTCGCTCCCGCACCTGATCGAGCAGCTGTGCGCTGGTCGTCACCAGCACACAGCAGGCGTCGGGATCGTGCTCGGCCTGCGCGAGCAGCTCCGCGGTGACGATGTCGGCATCGGCGGTAGCGTCGGCGAGGACGAGCAGCTCGGACGGGCCTGCGGGATTGTCGATCCCCACGATGCGTGCCACCTGCTGCTTCGCCTCGTTCACGTACGCGTTGCCGGGGCCGACGATGCGGTCGACCGCGGGGACCGTTTCCGTGCCGAACGCCAGCGCCGCGATCGCGCCGGCGCCACCCGTGGCGAAGACCCTGTCCGCGCCGCCGATCGCCGCCGCGGCGAGTACGGCATCGGGCGGGGTCCCGCTGGCGCCGGGCGGCGAGCAGACGATGATCTCGCGCACGCCCGCGACGCGTGCAGGCACCACGCCCATCAGCACGCTGCTCGGGTACGCGGCGCGGCCACCGGGCGCATACACGCCGACACGATCGAGGGGCTCGGCGCGCCGCCCGAGTCTGACACCGGGAAGGTTCTCGAGCTCGAGGTCGCGCGGCATCTGTGCGCGATGGAAGGACGCAATCGCGCGGGCGGCCTCCTCGAGCGCCGCGCGCACGTCCGGATCGAGAGAGCGCCGAGCGCGATCCCACGCCTCACGCGGCACCTCAAGCGATGCGACCTGGACCTTGTCAAAGCGCTCGGCCATCTCGCGGAGCGCGGCATCGCCGCGCGCACGCACGTCCGCGATGATGCTGCTGACTGTGGCAACGACCGTCGGGTCCGAAGTGGATCCGCGCTCGAAGAGCACGCGCTCCGCCGCCGGTGGCAGCGACTCGAGCACACCGTCCACTGCCACGAGGGCGCCGCGACGAGATTCGCACCCAGCCACATCCGGCGAGCTACCCACGTTACGCAGATCCACGCTCATGGCATCAACCTCTCGATGCGAGTGACGAGGATGCCCTCTGCGCCGACCTGCTTCAGCTCTGCGATGATGCGGTAGACGTCGCTCGCATCGACGACGGCGTGGGCCGCGACGTGGTCGCCGCCGTTCAGGATGTCGATGATCGTGGGGCCGTTCAGGCCGGGGAGGATGCGCTTCACCTGATCGAGCGCGGGGCGCGGCACGTTCGCCATGAGGTAGCGTTTGCCCTGTGCGCGCAGCACGGACTCGAGCGCTGCTGCGAGCTCACGCGCCGCGCGGCCACCGCGCTCGGTCTCGAGCAGCTCGGGGCGGGCGATCAGTCGCGCGGACGACTCGAGGATCGTCTCGATCTCGCGCAGTCCGTTCACCTTGAGCGTGGAGCCGGTGGACGTGATGTCGACGATCATGTCTGCGACGCCGAGGTGCGGCGCGATCTCGGCGGCACCGGAGACCGGAACGATGGTGACGTCGCAGCCGCGGGCCTCGAAGCACGAGCGGGCGATCGTCGGAAATACGGTTGCGACGCGGGCGCCCGGCGGGACGTCGTCGAGTCCGGTGAGACCCGAGTCGTCACGGGCGGCGACGACGACGCGGCAGCGGCCGAAGCCGAGGTCGAGCAGCTCTTCGACCGTGCGACCACTCTCGACCACGAGGTCGTGCCCGGTGATTCCTAGGTCCGCCGCGCCGTCCGCGACGAACTCGGGGATGTCCTGAGCGCGGACGAACAGCCCGATGAACTCGCCACCGAGCGACGCCTGGAGGGCGCGGTCGCTCGAGAGCTCGAGGGCGAGTCCGGCCTGCTCGAGCAGCTCGCGCGCCTCCGTCGCGAGCCTGCCCTTGTTGGGTAGTGCAATCCTGACCATCGGTCTCTCCGGACACGAAAAAAGCCACGGCCCGTCGACAGACGGGCCGTGGCCGGATAACGTCGTGCGTTCGATTCGCCTGCAGAACGCGCTACACGCCTCCGTCCCGACCCGTCGGGCCGTGATGGTGGGCGTGATGGCGATGCTGCGCGAAACGATAGCTCATGCAACGAGGCTAGCGACCGACGGCCGCGCCGTCAAGCCGGGGCACATCGCCTGCAGGCGCGGAAACGACAGAACCGAGAGGGACCATGGCACTCACAGCAAAGCAGCGCGCGCACCTCAAGTCGCTCGCGCATCCGCTCAAGCCGCTCTTCCAGGTCGGCCGCGAGGGCGTGACGCCGAGCGTGATCGGCACGATCGAGTCGGCGCTGGAGACGCGCGAGCTGATGAAGGTGAAGGTGCTCGAGGGTGCGCCCGTATCGGCGCGCGAGGCGGCAGACGAGCTCGTCGGTACGGTTGAGAACATGGACGTCGTGCAGGTGATCGGCCGGACGATCGTGCTCTACCGGCCCCACCCGGAGAAGCCCGAGATCCGGCTGCCCTGACCCTCCTGGCCACGCGGCACTGCAGAGTGCGCAGGGGCAGGAGGTCAGCGGTCGCTGTCCCTCGACAGCTGCTCCGCGAGCCAGGCGGCCGCCGTTTCCTCGGCCCAGAAGCGCGGCCGCCAGGGGGTTCCGCCGATAAAGCCCACGTGGCCGCCTCTCGCAGTCACGAGCGCCGTGAGATACGGGTTCGATGCAACGGGCTGACGCGGAAAGTGGCGCCCGGGAAGGAACGGATCGTCGGCGGCGTGCAGCAGCAGTGTCGGGACGCGTATCGCGGGGAGGAACTGGTGTGAGCTCGAGCGACGGTAGTAGTCCTCGGCTCCGTCGAAGCCGTGCAGCGGGGCAGTCACTGCATCGTCGAAGTCGCGGAACGAGCGGGCGGCGCGCAGCCGCTCGACGTCGCAGCGGTCGACGAGCAACGCCGCCTTGGCGTCCGCCTTCTGCAGCAGGGACTTCAGGAACACACCGGTATAGAAGCGGCCCATGCGGGTCGCGTCGAGCTGATCCGCACCGGCACGCAGGTCGTACGGTACCGACACCGCAACGGCGCACGCCACCTTCGGTTGCGCCGCTTCCCCCTCCTCGCCCAGGAACTTGAGCAGCGCGTTGCCGCCCAGGGAGAAGCCGATCGTGCCGAGCGGCGCGCGTGGGAAGCGATCGCGCAGGAAGTTCAGCACGAAGCGGATGTCTTCCGTGTCCCCCGAGTGATAGAAGCGGGGCGTGCGGTTCGGCTCGCCGCTGCAGGACCGGAAATTGAGGCCGGCCGCGCGGATGCCGTGTGCAGCGAGTGCGCGATACACGTTGATCGCGTAGCCGCGGCGTGCGGAGCCCTCGAGGCCGTGCAGCAGGAGCACGAGCGGCGAGTCGTCCGAGGTGCCCGGCGGCTCCGGCGGGAAGTCGATGTCCAGGAAGTCGCCGTCGGGCGTATCGAGCCGCTCGCGCAGAAACGGCGGTGGCGTCGGCCGACGGAGCAGCCGACCCGCAATCGTCTGCGCGTGCGGGCCGGGCAGCCACACTGCCGGCCGGAACGCGTCGACCGCTGTCGCGGCCCTGCCCTTTCCCTGCGTCATTCCGTGGCCGATACTCTGCACCCTGATCCGTCGGTCTGCCGCGGCAAGATGTGCTGGCCGTGACAGCGTCGCCAGCAGGGAGAGTCATGTCGTTCGATCCGACACCGTGGAGAGCCGATACGGAAGCGGTCGCTGCGGGCCGCATCCACCTCAACAATGCGGGCGCATCGCTGATGCCGCGGCCCGTGCACCAGGCGATCGTGCAGCATCTGCAGCGCGAGGTCAGCCTGGGCGGCTACGAGGCCGCGGACCTGGCGCGCGACGCCATCCAAAAGGCGCACGATGACGTGGCGCGACTGATCGGTGCGACCGCACGCAACGTCGCTGTCGTGGAAAACGCGACCGTCGCGTTTGCGCAGGCGCTCTCCGCATTCGACTTCGAGCCCGGCGACGCGATCGTCACGAGCCGCAACGACTACAGCTCCAACCAGCTGATGTACCTCTCGCTCGCGCAGCGGCGCGGCGTGCGCGTGCTGAGAGCAGAGGACCTGCCGGCCGGCGGCGCGGACCCGGACTCCGTGGCGAAGCTCGTGCGCACGGAGCGCCCGAAGCTGGTCGCCATCACCCATGTGCCGACCAACTCCGGGCTGGTGCAGCGAGTCGAGGAGATCGGCCGGATCTGCGCGGAGCACGACGTGCCGTACCTCGTCGACGCCTGCCAGTCCGTCGGGCAGCTGCCCATCGACGTCCAGCAGCTCCACTGCACCTACCTCGCCGCAACTGCGCGCAAGTTCCTGCGCGGTCCGCGCGGGGTCGGCTTCCTGTATGTGAGTGACGCCGCGCTCGAGGCCGGGCATTATCCGCTGTACATCGATCTCCACGGAGCGCGCTGGACCGAGGCCGACAGCTTCGAGCTGGTGGGCGACGCGACCCGCTTCGAGAACTGGGAGTTCGCCTACGCACTCGTGCTCGGCCAGGGCGCCGCGGCGGAATACGCGCGGCGCGTCGGCGTCGCGGACGCGGGGAGGTACGCCTCCGGCCTCGCGCAGCGCGCTCGTGAGCAACTCGCGAACATCGAGGGCGTGCGCGTTCTCGATGCCGGCGAGGAGCTGTGTGCAATCGTGACGGTGGAGATTGCCGGGCACGACGCGCGCGACGTCGTGCGCATGCTGCGTGAAGAAGCGATCAACACGAGTGCGCTGGATCGCACGTCGGCCATCATCGACATGGACGACAAACAGGCGCACAGCGCGCTCCGCATCTCACCGCACTACTACAACACGCAGCGCGAGATCGACATCGCGGTCGGCGCGATCGAGGCGATCGTAATGGGTTGAGCGACCTGGCCGGAGCGTTGTACACGCCCCGGCCGTTCATTCGCGCACTGCGGAGGGAAGTGAGGAGGGCGGTGTCGCCGGGGTCGATGTCCCCGGCAGGTCAGGCGATCCCCGCGGAGCGGGCGATCTGGTATGCGAAACCGGTAATCATCGCGACGTAAACGAAGCTTCCGCCGATGACCTGCGCGTACACGGCGGCCGGAGACTGTCGTACTCGAGCGATCATCTATCCACCTCCTCTAAAGGCGACGTGTGTCGCCGGGGTACTGATTCTGTACGGCACGTTGTCAGTTCCTCGTGCTCGCTGACTTCTGCACGCCGTACGACCTTCCTTAACCGTTAGTTTCAGGGAGTGCGCACCGAGTTGCGCGGATGGTGACGGATGCGCTGAGCGTCGTCGCAGAGCGTCGAGTCGGAGGGACGGACGGTGACGCCTGCCGTCACGGGTGAGCGCATCCAGTCCACGCTGTCCGCCGTCAGGGTGCAGCCCTATCGCCGATCGGAGCGGGAGAGCGGCCTGCCGTGGCCAGGCGGCTGGGGGCGGTAACGGCGCGGGCGGCCTGGAGACGCGCCGCCGATCCTTCTGCCGCCAGCCGGGTATCAGCGGGGTTCCAACCAGCAGCAGAAACGGTCGGGTACTGTGAAGGATCGCATCGTCATCCGGAACGCGCGGCAGCACAACCTCAAGGGCGTGGACCTGGAGCTGCCGCGCCGAGCACTCGTCGTGATGACCGGGCCGAGCGGCTCGGGCAAGTCGAGCCTCGCGTTCGACACCATCTATGCCGAAGGCCAGCGCCGCTACGTGGAGTCGCTGTCCAGCTACGCGAAACAGTTCCTCGAGCGGATGGAGAAGCCCCATGTCGACGTGATCGAGGGGCTCTCGCCCGCCGTCGCAATCGAGCAGAAGAACCCGACCAAGACCAGCCGCTCCACCGTCGGCACTGCGACCGAGACATACGACTACCTGCGCCTGCTGTTCGCCCGGGCCGGGCGCACCTGGTGTCCGGTCTGCGGCCGTCGCGTGCTGCCCGATACCGTCCAGTCGGTCACGGACACGCTCATGGCGCTGCCGGAAGGCACGCGCCTCATGATCACGTTCCCGCTCCCCCGGAGCGCGCGGATTGCGCACCGCACGGTTGTCGAGAACCTGCGGGCGCTCGGCTACCTGCGTGTGCTCGTCGACGGCGAGACGCTGGAGCTGGACGCACCCGGGGCGGAGGACCCGGCCGTGCTGGGACACGACCTCGCGGGCGCCGAGGAGCTGCTCGTCGTCGTCGACCGCACGGTCGTCCGGCCGGACGCGCGCGAGCGGATCGCGGACTCCGTCGGCACCGGTTACCGCGAGGGCGAGGGCGAGCTGATCGCCGTGGACGCGACGGAGAATCGACGCTATCGCTTCTCCGAGCAGTTCCACTGTCCCGACCACCCGGAGATCCGGTTTCTCGAGCCGACGCCGCGCCTCTTCTCCTTCAACAACCCGTACGGCTCCTGCCCGGAGTGCACCGGGTTCGGCGCCGTGCTCGAGTACGACGAGTCGTTGATCATCCCCAACCCGGACCGCTCACTCGACGAAGGCGCGGTCGACCCGTGGGAGAAGCCGCGCTACGCACGCTATCGCAGCAGACTCCTCGCGTTCGCCCGAGAGCAGGGCGTCTCCATCGAGGAGCCATGGGCCGATCTCGACCCGGACTTCCAGGACGCGGTGCTGTACGGCACACGCGGCTTCACCGGTGTCATCCCGTTCCTCCGCTCGCGTGAGCCGAAGCGATACAAGCAGTACATCCGCGTCTTCCTGCGCCGGTACCAGAGTGCGCTGACGTGCCCCGCGTGCGCGGGGTCACGACTGCGACCGGAAGCCCTGTTCGTGCGCGTCTGCGACATGAACATCGCGGAGGCGGCCGAGCTGCCAGTTTCCATCCTGCTCGACTGGGCCGAGGGACTGGAGGCCGGCGAAGGCGGCGAGCTTGCGCTGTCGCCACAGGAGCACGCGATCGCCGCGCCGATCCTGCGCGAGCTGCTGGCGCGACTGCGCTTCCTCGACGACGTCGGCCTCGGCTACCTCTCACTCCAGCGCCAGACACGCACGCTCTCCGGCGGTGAAGCGCAGCGCATCTCCCTCGCCAACTCGCTCGGCTCCGCGCTGACAGACACGCTCTACGTGCTCGATGAGCCGACGATCGGGCTGCATCCCGGTGACAGCGACCGTCTGCTCGGTCTGCTGAAACAGCTTCGCGAGCGCGGCAACAGCGTGCTGGTCGTCGAGCACGATCCGGCCGCGATCAAGGTCGCGGACCACATCGTCGAGCTGGGGCCGGGCAGTGGCGAGCGGGGCGGCACGATCGTGTTCGAGGGCAGCTACGAATCGCTGCTGGAAGCAGACACGGCAACCGGCCGATACCTCTCCGGCCGCGATGGTGGCCCGCCAGTCCGCAAGCGCCGGCCGCTCGACGGTGCGCGCATCCGCCTGACCGGCGCCCGCCAGCACAACCTGCAGGGCGTCGACGTCGAGTTCCCGGTGGGCGCGCTCACCGTCGTTACGGGTGTCAGCGGCTCGGGCAAGAGCACGCTCGTACACGACGTCTTCTACCGCGCTCTCGAGCGCGAGCTTGCTGCCGGCGAGACGACCGCGAAGCGGCACCTGGGCGAGGCGGTCGGTGAGTATGACCGGCTGGAAGGCATTGCTCACGTCGACGACGTGGTGCTCGTGGATCAGGCGCCGATCGGGCGATCGCACCGCTCGAATCCCGTGACGTACGTCAAGGCGTTCGACTTCATCCGCGAGCTGTACGCATCGCAGCCGCTCGCCAGGCAGCGCGGCTGGAAGCCGGGTTTCTTCTCCTTCAACGTGAAGGGCGGCCGCTGCGAGGCATGTCAGGGTGAGGGCGTCGTACAGATCGAGATGGTCTTCCTCGCCGACGTCTTCGTGCCCTGCGAGGTGTGCGGCGGGCAGCGCTACAAGCCAGAAACGCTCGAGGTCCGCTACAAGGGGCTGAACATTCGCGAAGCCCTCGACCTGACCGTCGACGAGGCGATCAAGTTCTTCATCCGCGAGGACCGCCTGGGTCAGATGCTCTGGCAGCTGCAGCAGGTCGGGCTGGGGTATCTGCGTCTCGGCCAGCCGGCGCCCACGCTCTCGGGCGGCGAAGCGCAGCGCCTGAAGATCGCACGGGAGCTGATCACGGCGGCCAGGCGGCGCGGGCGGCGGGTCTACGTGCTCGACGAGCCGACCACGGGTCTGTCCGGCCCCGAGGTGCGCAAGCTGATCGGTGTTCTCGGTCGCCTGGTCGACCAGGGCCACACGGTCGTCGTCATCGAGCACAACGTCGACGTGATGCTGGCTGCGGACTGGATCATCGACCTGGGACCTGGCGCCGGCGACGCGGGCGGGCAGGTCGTCGCGATGGGCACGCCGCAGGATGTGGCGCAGAGTGACGGGCTGACTGCGCGCTACCTTCGCGAGGCGATGAAGGAGTCGGCTCTCGGCGTGTGAACGGTCGCGTGGAACACGGGAACTCGTCGTCTGGCGCACTGTAAAGAGGTCGGAGCGCCACACCTGAGGAGAAGCAGCATGAAGTCGATTCGTTCCACGCTCGCCCTGCCCGCAGTGCTGTTGCTGACCCTGCTGACAGCGGCCTGCAGTGATCGGCTCGGTCTCGGCTACGGCGGCCTCGAAGGGCGGTACCGCATCGACGGCAGCGTCGACGGTGCGCCGTTCTACCGCATCGACGGGGAGATCCGCATCCGCGACCAGCGCCGCGACGAGGCAAGGGTCGACATCGACTGGATCATGCGCGACGATCGCGGTGCGGTCATCTACCGGATCCGCAGCGACTCGCCTGCACGTGCCTATGTTCGCGGCGACTACATCCGCTTCGACTTCGAGGGCTGGCTCGATGACGGTCGGCGCGATATCAACTTTGTGCTCGAGCACGAAGGCGAGGTTAGAGGCCGGACCATGGTCGGCTACTGGGACCTGCACACCGACTACTACGGCACGGACAGCGGCACCTTCCGCGCCGTGCGCTGAGGCTTGCCGCGCGTCTCCGTCCTGCTGCCTGCGCGTGATGCCGCGGTCTGGCTGGCCGCGGCGATCGCGTCGCTCGAAGCCCAGACGTTCTCCGATTACGAAGTCATTGCAGTAAACGACGGCTCCACCGACGCGACCGGCAGCATACTCGACGCGTGGGCACTGCGCGACGGCCGTGTACGCGTGCTTCACCGTCCGGCCCGCGGCATCGTCGCGTCACTTGAGGAAGCAGCGACGGAGGCGCGCGGCGAGCTGCTCGCGCGCATGGATGCCGATGACGTCGCATACCCGACGCGACTCGCGGAGCAGGTCGCGCTGCTCGACTCCGATGCATCGCTCGGTGCGTGCGGCACGCAGGTCCGCTACTTCCCGCGCGAGCGGGTTCGTGGCGGTGCACGCCGCTACGAACGCTGGCTGAATTCACTGACACAGCCGGCCGAGCTGGAGCGCGATCTCTACGTCGAATGCCCCATAGCCCATCCTGCACTCATGGTGCGGCGCGAACTGTACGAGCGCGCCGGCGGCTACCAGGACCGCGGCTGGCCCGAGGACTACGATCTCGTTCTTCGCATCCATGCGGCGGGCGGGCGCCTCGCCAACGTACCCTCCGTCCTGCTCGACTGGCGTGAAGGCGACCAGCGCTTGTCCCGCACGCACGAGCGCTACGCACACGCGGCCTTCCAGCGATGCAAGGCGCACTACATCGCGGGGACGCGGCTGCGCGGACGACAGGTCGTGGTCTGGGGCGCCGGCCCTGTCGGCAAGGGCTTCGCACGCGCGCTTGCGGCGGAAGGCGTGCGGATCGCCGCGTTCGTCGACCTGGATCCGCGCAAGATCGGACAGGTCGTGCATGGCGCACACGTGATCGCGCCAGATCGCATCAACGAATTTCGTGGTTGCTACGCGGTCGCGGCGGTCGCCGGTGCCGCGGCGCGCACCGAGATCCGGGCCGCGCTCGCCGCTGCGGGATGGGAGGAGGTCGCGGAGTTCTGCGCGGTCGCGTAGTGAGGGACGGGGCGTTGTAGACGGCGCGCGCGCCTGATGGCTGCCGGCCGTGCGTGTGCCCTGCGGAGGGGCGGTCGCAGGGTTTTTCTAGACGGCTGCGCGCGCCTCCTTCCGTGCGCGCTCCAGCACTTCCCATACGCATCGACACCGATCCGCTCTGCAGCCGCCCGCTACAGGGCGTGCCGGCCCGCCCCGAGACCGAACCGTGATCTCCGGGTCCACCCCTGCGGTTGTCCCGCCTCGTGCCGCCACGCAGATTCACCCCGACGTACGATCCACACCACACAGGGACTGGAGCATTCCTCATGAAGCGAGCACTTGTTGCGTGCGCGCTGCTCGGGATCGGCTGCGCGTCTGCGCAGGCACCGGGGGCGCAGTCACCGACACCTGGCGAGCGGCGCGGCGACGACGGGGAGGCTGTGGTCTTCCCCTCGACGTACGAGCGGCGCGAGGCGCCGCCCGTTCTCATCCGCAACGCGACCGTCCTGACCGCCGCGGGGCCGCGCATCGAGAACGGCTCCGTGCTGATGCGTGACGGGAAGATCGTCGCGGTCGGGCGGGACATCGATGCACCGCCGGGTGTGCGCGTCATTGATGCGACCGGCAAGTGGGTGACGCCGGGCGTCATCGATTCGCACTCGCATCTGGGCGACTACCCCGCTCCCGGCGTCGATGCGGTGAGCGACGGCAACGAAATGGTGAATCCGAACACGGCAGAAGTCTGGGCGGAGCACTCCGTCTGGCCGCAGGACCCGCAGTTCGACCTTGCGCGCGCGGGGGGCATCACTGCACTCCAGATCCTGCCGGGTTCCGCGAACCTCTTCGGCGGCCGCGGCGTCACGGTGAAGAACGTGCCGTCCGTGACGGTGCAGGGGATGAAATTCCCCGGTGCTCCCTACGGTCTCAAGATGGCCTGTGGCGAGAACCCGAAGCGCGTCTACGGGCAGCGCGGCGGGCCGGCGACGCGGATGGGCAACGTCGCGGGGTACCGCACCGGCTGGATCCGTGCGGCCCAGTACCTCGAGGACATGAAGTCCGACGGCCGGCGACCGACGCGCGACCTCGAGCTGGAGACACTGGCCGGCGTGCTCGAGGGCGACATCCTCGTACAGCACCACTGCTACCGCGCCGACGAGATGGCGCAGGTGATCGACGTCGCCGACGAGTTCGGCTACAAAGTCTCGTCCTTCCACCACGCGGTCGAAGCGTACAAGATCGGCGAGCTGCTCAAGGAGCGTGACATCTGCGCCTCGATCTGGGCCGACTGGTGGGGCTTCAAGCTCGAGGCGTACGACGGCATCAAGCAGAACGCCGCGCTGCTGCACCAGGACGGTGCGTGCATCATCATCCACTCCGACGATGCGCAGGGGATCCAGCGGCTGAACCAGGAAGCGGCCAAGGCAATGGCGGCGGGAAACCAGAATGGAATCCGCATCACGCACGAAGACGCGATCCGGTGGATCACCATCAACCCCGCGAAGGCGATCGGTGTCGACGGGATGACGGGCTCGCTCGAGCCCGGCAAGATGGCCGACGTCGTCATCTGGGACGGTGATCCCTTCAGCGTGTACACGAAGGCGGAGAAGGTCTTCATCGATGGTGCGCTGCTCTTCGACCGGCTCGATCCAACCACACACCACCAGAGCGACTTCATGCTGGGCATTCTGCCGCGGGAGGTGACGCGATGAGCCGCCTCCTTCGGGCATACGGACCGAACATCATGGCAAGCGCACGACGCTTCGTGCCGCTGACGCTCGGTGTGATGCTGGCTGTGCTGCCTGCGTCCACCGCGCACGCGCAGACGACGGCAATCACGAACGCGCGCATCCACACGATCAGCGGGCCGACCATCGAGAACGGCACGATCGTGATCCGCAACGGCCGCATCGCCGCCGTCGGCGCAGATGTGGAGGTGCCGGAGAACGCGCGTGTGATCGACGGCACGGGGAAGGTCGTAACCCCCGGCTTCCTCGATGCATCGACGTCGCTCGGCATCGTCGAGATCGGAGGCGTCTCCGGCACGAACGACGCGGCGACGTCGCAGGAGCGGCTGACGGCAGCGTTCAACGTGGCCGACGCGCTGAACCCCCGTGCGACTGCGATCCCGGTCACACGCGTCGAGGGGATCACCCGGGCCGTTGTCGTCCCGGGCGGCTTCCAGTCGATCCTGCGCGGCCAGGGCATCCTGATCCACCTGGACGGCCTGCGGGCCGACGAGATGATCGTGCGCAATCCCGTGGGCATCTACGTCACGCTGGGCGAGTCCGGTGCGGGCCGGGCCGGCGGCTCACGGGCCGCGGCCATGCTCCTGCTCCGCGAAGCGCTGCAGGACGCCCGCGACTACGCCGCGAACCGGAACGCCTTCATGCAGGGCAACCGGCGGGAGTACGCGCTCTCGCGGCTGGACCTGGAGGCGCTCCAGCCGGTGCTCCGCCGCGAGCTGCCGCTCATCATCTCCGTGAACCGCGCCGCCGACATCCTGAACGTGCTCCAGTTCGCACGCCAGGAGAACGTGCGAGTCATCCTCTCCGGGGCCGAGGAGGGGTGGATGGTCGCCAGCGACCTGGCGAGCGCCGATGTCCCGGTGATCATCAACTCGATGAACAACATCCCGGGCTTCGACAACCTCGGAGCGACGCTCGAGAACGCCGCCCGGATGCACGCAGCCGGGGTCACGGTCATGCTGTCGTCCTTCGACGGCAGCAACGTGCGCAACCTGCGCCAGGTCGCCGGCAACGCCGTCAGCTACGGCATGCCCCACGAAGCGGCCCTGGCAGCCGTGACGCAGGTGCCGGCGCAGGTCTTCGGCATCGCGGACCGGTACGGCACGCTCGAGGTCGGCAAGGACGCCGACGTCGTGGTCTGGGACGGCGACCCCTTCGAGTTCGCCACGAAGGCGGAGTACGTCTTCATTCGCGGCCACGAGCAGCTCCCCGACAACCGACAGCAGATGCTCTTCGAGCGCTACAGGAACTGAGGGGCCGGGCTGGGCCGGGCCTGGACCGGCGCCTGGGCTGGTCCGGGCCGGCACCCGGGCCGGTCCCGGGTGCCCCCGTACGCACCAGGGCTCAGTCGCTCGAGCCGGTTCTGCGGCCGCCACCCGCCTCCGGGCCCGGGTGGCGGCCGCGTTTCCAGGCCGACCCGCCCCGGCCTCGCGCGCGCCCGCGCGCCCGCGCACGCGGGCACCACGCGCGCGTACGAGGGTATCACGAATGTCTGCCGGTGCGCCCGCCCGGTGACTGGGACTGCAAGACGGAGTTTCGATGTCGACGATGCCGCCGGAATTCGAGCAGAAGGTGCTGCCGCGCCTGATCGAGGAGGAGATGAGGGACTCGTTCCTCGACTACTCGATGAGCGTGATCGTGCAGCGCGCGCTCCCGGATGTTCGGGACGGGCTGAAGCCCGTACACCGCCGGATCCTCTACGCGATGTCGCAGGCCGGCCTGTCGGCCGGGCGGCCGTACAAGAAGAGCGCGACCGTGGTCGGCGACGTGCTCGGCAAGTACCACCCGCACGGCGATCTCGCGGTCTACGAGGCGATGGTGCGTATGGCGCAGGATTTCGCCATGCGCTACCCGCTGGTGGACGGCCAGGGCAACTTCGGCTCGATCGACGGCGACGGCGCGGCGGCCTACCGCTACACAGAAGCGCGGCTCACCCGCCTGGCGGGCGAGATGCTCGCCGATATCGAGAAGGAGACCGTCGACTTCTCGCCCAACTTCGACGGGCGCCTCGAGGAGCCGCGGGTCCTGCCGGCCGCATTCCCGAATCTGCTCGTCAACGGCAGCAGCGGCATTGCCGTCGGCATGGCAACGAACATCCCGCCACACAACCTGCGCGAGGTCGTGAACGCCTGCGTCCACCTGATCCAGAACCCGGACGCGACGGTCAACGACCTGATGAAGCACGTGAAGGGGCCGGACTTCCCGACGGCGGGCTACATCTGCGGCTTCGAGGGCATCCGCGACGCGTACCAGACGGGCCGCGGCCGCATCGTGATGCGCGCGAAGGTCGACATCGAGGAGCCGGAGAACGGCAAGCCGCGCCTGATCGTGACGGAGATTCCGTACATGGTCAACAAGGCGCGGATGATCGAGCAGATCGCATCGCTCGTGCGCGAGAAGAAGGTGACGGACATCACCGACCTGCGCGACGAGTCGGACCGTCACGGTATCCGCGTCGTGATCGAGCTGAAGCGTGACGCGGTCCCGCAGATCGTGCTCAACCAGCTCTACAAGCACACGCAGATGCAGTCCACGTTCGGCGTGATCATGCTCGCGCTGGTCGATGGCGTGCCGAAGATCATGGACCTGCGTGAGATGATCCAGCACTTCGTGGATCACCGTCACGAGGTGGTCACGCGGCGCGCCGAGTACGACCTGCGCAACGCGCTCGAGCGGGAGCACATCCTCGAGGGGCTCAAGATCGCCGTCGACAACATCGACGAGGTGATCGCGCTGATCCGCGCCGCCAGTGACACCGAGCAGGCGAATGCGCAGCTGCAGGAGCGCTTCGGCCTGTCCGAGCGCCAGGCGAAGGCGATCCTCGACATGCGCCTCGCCCGTCTCACGGGCCTCGAGCGCGAGAAGCTGGAGCAGGAGCTGACGGAGGTCCGCGCCACGATCGCAGACCTGCGCGACATCCTCGAGCGGCGCGAGCGCCGCATGGAGATCGTCATCTCCGAGCTGCGCCGTGTCGCCGACGAGTACGGCGATGACCGCCGTACCGCGCTGACCGACTTCAACATGCTGTCGATCGAGGACCTGATCGCCGACGAGGAGATGGTGATCACGATCTCGCACGCCGGGTACGCGAAGCGCCTGCCGCTCTCGACGTATCGCGCGCAGCGGCGGGGCGGGCGCGGAATGCAGGGCGTGGTCGCGCGCGAGGAGGACTGGGTCGAGCACCTGTACACCGCCGCGACGCACGACTACCTGATGGTCTTCACGGCGCGCGGGCACTGCTACTGGCTGAAGGTGCACGAGATCCCGACCGCGAGCCGCACGGCGCGCGGCCGGCCGCTCGTGAACCTGCTGTCGCTGGGCCCGGACGAGCGGGTCGCCGCGATCGTGCCTGTCCGCGAGTTCGATCCCGCGCTCAACCTGATGTTCGCGACGCGCCGCGGCACGGTGAAGAAGACCTCGCTGGCGGCGTACCGCCACGTGCGTGTGACCGGCGTGAACGCGATCAACATCGAGGAAGGCGACGAGCTGATTGACGTGCAGATCACGACCGGCTCCGACCACGTCGTTCTCGCGACGCGCGACGGCATGGCGATCCGCTTCGACGAGCGCGACGTCCGTGAGATGGGCCGCGTGGCAACCGGCGTGCGCGGTATCCGCCTGCGCGGTAACGACGTCGTGATCGGCATGGTCGTGAGCAGGACGGACGGCCCGGAGCGGGCGACGCTGCTTGTCGTCTCGGAGCACGGGCGCGGCAAGCGCACGGACATCGAGGAGTACCGCCTGCAGACGCGCGGCGGGCAGGGCGTGATCAACTTCCGCGTCAACGACGCGACGGGCAAGGTCGTCGCGATCAAGGCCGTGTATCCGGGCGACGAGCTGATGATGATCACGCGCAACGGCATCGTGAACCGCCAGCGCGTGGACGAGATCCGTGTCATCGGCCGCGCCACGCAGGGCGTGCGCGTCATGCGTATGGACGAGGGCGACACGATCGTCGACGTCGCGCGGGTCGTCCCCGAGGACGACAGCACGCTGCCGTCCACGAATGGTCGACAGGCCTCGACCGAGGGCCTCGATGTCCCGGAGCCGGACTACATCGATGAGCCGGATGCAGCCTTCGTCGACGGCATCGAGGCATCGGCCGACGACGCGAGCGCCGCGCTCAGCGAGGCTGACGGCGCGTCCGACGGCGTCGAGGAAGACGGGACCAACGATGAGTGAGCTGGTCTCGGCCGCAGCGATCCGTGCTGCGGCCGACCGCCTCCGCGGCGTGGTCGTCCGGACACCGCTGCTCCCCGCGCCGTGGCTCGGCGAGGAGCTCGGCGCGGAGGTGCGACTCAAGTGCGAGAACCTGCAGCGCGCAGGCGCGTTCAAGATCCGCGGTGCCTACAACGCGGTAGCGTCACTGACGGACGAGGAGCGCGCGCGCGGCGTGATCGCGTACTCGTCCGGCAATCACGCGCAGGGCGTGGCGCTCGCCGCACAGCTGTTCGGCGTCCGCGCGGTCGTCGTGATGCCCACGACCGCACCACGCGTGAAGGTGGAAGGCGCGCGAGCCCTCGGCGCGGAGGTCGTGCTCGAGGGAACGACGTCCGTGGAGCGTCAGACACGCGCGGGGGCGATCGCCGCCGAGCAGGGGCTCACGATCGTTCCGGCCTTCGACGACGCGCGCATCATCGCCGGGCAGGGAACCGTAGGGCTGGAGATCGCGGAGGACTGGCCGTCCGCGGACGTCGTGCTCGTGCCGGTCGGTGGGGGCGGGCTGATCAGCGGCGTTGCTGCATATCTCCGGCAGACGCTTCCGGACTGCCGCATCATCGGCGTCGAGCCGGAGCAGGCCAACGCGATGCAGCAGTCCGTCCGTGCCGGCCATCCCGTTACGATCCAGCCGCATCGTACCGTTGCGGACGGACTCATGCCCGTGCGGCCCGGCGACCTCACCGTCGCGCATGCACTGAGGTACGTGGACGAGGTCGTCACCGTCAGTGACGACGCGATCGTCGAGGCTACCGCACTGCTGCTGCAGAAGAGCAAGCTCGTCGTCGAGTTCTCGGGCGCTGCGACCGTGGCCGCGCTGCGCAGCGGGGCACTGGACGTGCGCGGCAAGCGCGCCGTCGCAGTCCTGTCCGGCGGCAATCTCGATCCAGCACGCGCACTCGAGCTCCTTGCCGGGTCCACCGACCTTGCACCGACAGCCCCCGCGGTGTGAGGGCGGCGCAATGATTGCCACCCCCGGAAGGCCATGAACGCACCCGCAGCACGTGTTGCGTTGACGACCACCAGCGTGGATGAGGGCGGCACCTATCAGCGCCCGGCTGTCCTGATGTATGAGTCGTACATCAATGCACTCGAAGCGGCAGGCCTCGCGCCCGTTCTGATCACTCCGGCGCACTCGCCGGAGGCGGTACGCTCGCTGATGGCTGCGTGCGCTGGGCTGGTGCTGAGCGGAGGTGAAGACGTGGATCCCGCGCGGTACGGAGAAGCGCCGAGCCCTGCGCTGGGCAGTGTGAACCGTCGTCGCGACGAAGTCGAATTCACAGCCCTGGAGTATGCGTTGCAGCAGCAGATGCCCGTACTCGGAATCTGCCGGGGGGTGCAGGTGATCAACGTCGCGCTGGGGGGCACGCTCTACCAGGACCTCGCGACCGAATGCCCCGGGCCGGTGCTGCACCAGCAGCGCGAGGACTGGGGGCACCGCACGCATCGCGCGAGCGTCGTAGAAGGATCGCGGCTGCACGAGATCGTGCGTAGCGACGAGCTGCTCATCAACTCCTATCACCACCAGGCCATCCGCGATGTGGCACCCGGACTGAAGGTCGTAGCGCGGGCCGAGGACGGCATGGTCGAGGCGGTCGAGGGGCAGGATCATCGCTGGCTGATTGGCGTGCAGTGGCACCCGGAGCGCTACGAGGCGTCCACCAGCGACAATGATCCGGACCGGCTGCTGTTCCGTGCGTTTTCCGATGTGCTGTACGGTGCGGCCACCCGTCACCAGGCGGCCGTCGACGCGGGGGGCGCGTTCTGACAATGGCCAGCCAGCTGGTTGACGGCCTGCGCATCGGACACGCGACGGATGCCGAGGCGCGCACCGGCTGCACGGTGCTGCTCGGGCCGTTCCGCGGAGCCGTAACGATTCGCGGCCTCGCCACCGGGACGCGCGAGCTCGACTCGCTCTCGCCTACCCATCTCGTGCCCGGCATCGATGCGGTACTGATGACGGGCGGCTCCGCCTTCGGGCTCGCCGCTGCCGATGGCGTGATGCGCTGGCTCGAGCGGGCCGGCGTCGGGTTCGATGCCGGCGTTGCGCGTGTCCCGATCGTCCCCGCAGCAGTCATCTTCGACCTGGGCGCGGGGAGCTCGACACGGCGGCCGGACGCAGCAATGGGCGAAGCCGCGTGCGACGACGCGCGCCCCGAGGGCGTAGCGCAGGGAGCCGTCGGTGCCGGTACGGGCGCGACCGTCGGCAAGCTGCTCGGCCCGGACCGCGCATCACCGGGCGGGCTCGGCATCCACACGGAGCACTCGAGCCGCGGTAGCATCAGCGCGATTGCAGTTGTCAATGCGCTCGGTGATGTACGGGACGCGAGCGGTCGCATCATCGCGGGCGCGCGTGATGCGAGCGGCGCGTTCGCCGACGCCGAGGCACTCGTGCGGAACGGGCTCACGCCGACCAGCCGGTTCGACCCGAAGCCGGGGACCAACACCACGCTCGCCGCGATCGTGCTGGACGCACCGCTGACGCGCGCTGCGTTGCAGACGGTCGCGCACATCGCAGCAAACGCGCTGGCACGTCGTATCACGCCGGTCAACACGCCGTTCGACGGCGACGTCGTATTCGCGCTCACGACCTCGAAGGAGGCGCGCCTGGTGGCACCCGCCGACCTGCTTGCCCTCGGCGTCCGCGCGGGGCATGCACTGGAGCAGGCGATCGAGCGCGCCGTCGTGCGGTGATCGACGAGGGTCGGGATGCGCCGCGTGTCCAGGCTCAGCCGGGCGTGGTGTCCCGCGGCTCGTAGGGCGGCACGGAGTCGACCGACGGTGGCGCCGCAGGCTCCGCGGTCTGCGTTGTATCGGCCGGCTCTGCGCGAGGTGTGTCCGGCTCCACGGCTTCCCCGATGATTCCGGGCTCGTCGACGTCGACGCTGGCAGGCGCGAGTGGAACGGTCTCGACCGGCCCGGTACCGCCCATTCGGCGCAGGATCATGTCCCGTCGCCACGCCATTCGGCCGGGGTTGCGTGCGGGGTTGGACGTGAGCGGGTGCGGCAGTGTCGCGGCGAGGGAGGCGGCCTGGTAGCGTGAGAGCTTCGCGGCCGGCACGCCGAAGTAGTGCTGCGCGGCGGCCTCGACACCGAAGATGCCGGGCCCGAATTCGGCAACGTTGAGGTAGAGCTCGAGGATGCGATCCTTCGACAGGAACCACTCGAGTCGCTTCGCGACGATCAGCTCCTCGAGCTTGCGGATGAGTGAGCGATTGTCGGAGAAGTACAGGTTCTTGGCGAGCTGCTGCGTGATCGTGCTCCGGCCGCGAATCTTTTCGGAGTTCGCGCGGTAGTAGCGGAGCGCGCCGGCCAGTGCCCGCCAGTCGTCGAGGCTGAGGATGCTGAAGTCGTCGTCGCCGCTCCAGTGAACTTCCTCGGCCAGGGCGCGCCAGTCGACGCCGCCGTGCTCGAAGAAGCGGCCGTCCTCCGCGACGACTGCAGCGCGACGCATGGCTGGCGCGATCTGTTCGAGGGGGACGGGACGGTAGTCGATCTCGAGCTCTTCGCCGGCGGCAGCCGCCTGCTCGACGCGCATGCGCATGAATGCGGTCGTCGAGGGGTCGCGGAACCGAAGCGTGACCGGCCAGGGTGTGGTCAGAAACCAGAACCAGAACGCGCCGATTGCCGCGAGCGGCAGCGCGAGCAGCAGTCGGCGGATCATCGTATGCGCAAGCTCATCCTGTTCGATATCGACGGTACGATCCTGACCGCACGTGGTGCGCCCCGGCGCGCGTTCCACCGTGCGCTCCTCGAGGTGTACGGTACGGCCGGACCGATCTCCACGCATCATTTCAGCGGGAAGACGGATCCGCAAATCGCGCGCGAGCTGCTCCGCCTGGCAGGTTTGACGGATGCCGCGATCGACGCGCAGCTGCCGCGCCTCTGGGACACGTACCTGCGCGAGCTGGTGTGTGAGCTGGAGGCGCCCGGCCACGAGACGGTCGTGCTGCCGGGCGTGCGTGAGCTGCTCGGCAAGCTGGCAGAGGAGCAGGATGCCGTGCTCGCGCTGCTGACGGGCAACATCGTGCATGGCGCGACGATCAAGCTGACGTCCGCGCGGATCGATCCCGGCATGTTCCGCTTCGGTGCGTACGGAAGCGACTGCGAGCAGCGGGACGGGCTGCCGCCGGTCGCGGTGCAGCGCGCGGCCGAGCTGACCGGGGTAGCGTTCCGCGGCCGGGACGTTGTGGTCATCGGGGATACCCCGAACGATGTCACCTGCGGTCGCGCGCTGGGCGTCACGGCCGTGGCGGTCGCGACCGGGCGGCACGACCAGGAGACATTGCGGGCGGCCGGCGCGGACGTCGTTTTCAGCGACCTGAGCGACACCGCCTCGGTGCTCGATGTCCTGCTTGCCTGACTTTACCGGGGGGGCGCCAGAGCGTAGCTTGGCGGCATCATCGACCCAGGAGTGAAACGTGGCGAAAGCGAATCAGAAGGGCTCCAGCCCGAAGACCTTCTACTGGATACTCGGTGTCGTGGCAGTTCTCGGCATCGGCGCGATCGCGCTTGCCGCGATGGGCGGTGATTCCGGAATGGTGACGGAGCCGATCGAGCTGTCCGACGTCGGGGATGCGGCGGCGCTTCTCGAGCGCGCGCGGGGCATCGCGATCGGCGACGAGAACGCGCCGATCAAGATGCTCGTGTTCAGCGACTTCCAGTGCCCGGGCTGCAAGCACTGGGCGCTGCAGGTCGAGGCCCCGCTGAAAGCGGACCTGGTCGAGAGCGGGCAGGTGCAGCTCGTCTACTACGACTTCCCGCTGTCGGGTCACCCGCATTCGTTCATCGTGTCGCGTGCGGCGCGGTGCGCGAACGACCAGGGCAAATTCTGGGAGTACCACGATCTCGCATTCGCGCAGCAGGAGCAGTGGTCGTACAGCAGGACGACACCGACCGACCTGCTGATCGAGTATGCGCAGACCGTCGGGCTCGACATGGGTCAGTTCCGCAGCTGCCTTGAAAGCGACGCACACGCCGAGACGGTGACCGCGAACCAGATGCTGGGCGCACAGCTCGGCGTGCGCGGGACGCCGACGGTGTTCGTCAACGGCCGTCAGCTCCAGAACTGGAATGACTTCCAGGCAGCGAAGGCGGAGATCCAGGCGATGACGGGCGCGTCGGCCGGAGCGACGACCGGTACGTGAGCCGGGATGCGGTGGTCGAGGACCGGATGGAGCGGATGACGGAGCCGGACGCGGGCCCGCCGCTCAACCGCATGATCGCGGCGGTCCTCGCGCTCATCGGCGTGCTGATCTCGACGTACATGCTGCTCTACCACTTCGGTGTGATCGGCTCCATCGTCTGCGGCACGGGCGGCTGCCAGACCGTGCAGAACTCGCCGTGGGCGAAGTTCATGGGGGTGCCCGTCCCGCTCATCGGCCTGCTCGGCTACGGCGCGTTCTTCGTGACGGCCTTGCTGGGCACGCGCCCCGGCGCCGCCGCAGATCGTCGCATCGCGGCAGTGCTGATTGCAGGCGCGGTGATTGGTGCCGCCTTCACCGTCTACCTGACGTACCTCGAGATGTACGTCATCAACGCATGGTGCCGGTGGTGCATCGGCTCTGCCATCGTCGCCGGCCTTCTTCTCGTTGCTGTGATTCCCGAACTCGCGCGCTTGCGCCGGAGCACTCCGTGAGCCAGACACGCGTACCCGTCAAGCTCGTCTTCGCCGACCGCGGCTCGTTCCACGAGATGGTGGTGGACCTGCCAGGCGATGTCCTTGCACGCTACGACCGTCTCATCGATGCACTGCGCGAGGACCTGGCGATCACGGGAGAGATCTATATCGACCGGCGGCGGCTCGTCGCTGCGTACCGCGTGTCCGACGAGTAGCTACTGCTTTCGCTGGATCTCCTTCTTCAGCAGCTCCTGCCACTCATCGAACGACTTCAGGCCGACGATCGTTCGCTCGTTGTTGATGATGAACATCGGTGTGCCGCTCACGCGCGTGCTCGTCGCGAAGATGACGTCGGCGAGGATGAGACTGGCGACGCGGTCCTCGCGGATGCACTCCGCGTACGCATCGGGGGGAACGCCCAGCTCGCGCGCGTAACGCGCGAACATGGCAGGCGGATCCTCGGCCATCGCCCACTCGTTCTGCGACGCGAAGATCCTGGCGTGCATCTGCCAGAACCGGTCACCCACCGCGCCCGCACAGAGTGACGCCTCGGATGCCGCCCATGCGTTCGCGTGGTTCGGCATCGGAAGATGCACGAAAACCCACTGCACCTGGCCGGTCCGGATGAAGGTGCTGTCGATCCTCGGGTAGACCGTCTGCGCGAACTCGGCGCAGAATGGGCACTGGAAATCAGAGATCTCGTAGATCAGCACGGGCGCGGAGGGCGGCCCCTTCATGCGGCTGCGTGAGGCGCGCTCGAAGAATGCGTCGCCCTGCGCGGCGGCCGGCCGGGCGAGCGCCAGCAGGCCGAGCACGAGAGCGAACCGGGCGAACACGGGTGCGTGCATCAACAGACTCCCCAATGCGATGTTGCGAGCTGCAGCGGCGCGGCACGGGCTAGCGTACACCCCTTTGCCGGTGAACGTGCCGTCGCGCGCGCTCGAGTGTCCAGTCGAGAACGATCGGCGGTGGCCAGGCACCGGCCTGCGCAGCGTGCAGCAGCGCAGACGCCTCCCGCTCGGCGCGCTGCGCACTGGCCTCGTCGACGGCGCCGGCGCGGCGCGCATCGGCCAGCTCGTCCTGATCCAGGATTCGTGGCGGCCCGTCGGCCGGTTGCCAGATGTCGAGGTACAGGTCCGTCGTGCGCCATTCGGTGCCGTCGAACCCCTCGACGGGCGTCAGCACGTTCGCATAGAAACCCGTGAAGCTGTCGTCGCGCGTATGGAAGCGGCCGATGTCGTGCCATGCATCGCGAAACGTGAACCAGACGACGCTGGCGCCCGGCTCGAGGGCGGTCACTCCATCGATCACGATGTCACGGCTGACGCTCGCAGCGTCGAGCAGCGTCACGACACAGTCGTGCGTGCGATGAACGAGGTGCTGCTCGAACCGCTCATAGCGGTCCGGCGGACGGTGGTAGTGGATGATGACGCGTCCGGCGCTCACGATGCCGGGTAGAAGCCGCGCCCTTCCTGCGCGTAGCGGCGCAGCAGCGGTGCGGGCGTGAAGCGTACACCGTGCTTCTCCGCGAGCTCCTCGAGCCGCTGCATGATCGCCGGAAGACCGCGGCGGTCGGCGTAGCGCAGCAGGCCACCATGAAACGGCGGGAAGCCGGTGCCGGTGATCATGCCGAGGTCGACGTCGCCGGGCCCACGCACGATCCCGTCCTCGAGAACACGCGCCGCCTCGTTCACCATCGCAAGCACGGTGCGGTCGCGGATGTCTGCGGCGCTGATGTCGCGACGCTCCGATGGGACCGCAGCGCCGAGCGCCTGGTAGATCTCCTCGTTGCGCCCCTTCTCGCGATCGTTCTCGTACACGTAGAAGCCCTTGCCGCCCTTGCGGCCGAGCAGCTTCGTGTGCTCGAGAGCGATGAGTGGCGGTGCGGGCGCGAGCCGCTCGCCGAACGCCTCGTGCAGCGTGGCGCCGGCGTGACGCGAGACGTCAAAACCAACCTCGTCGAGAAGGCGCAACGGACCCATCGGCATTCCGAACCGCGTCAGTGCCTGGTCGATCGCCTCGATGGAAGCGCCATCCGCGAGCAGCCAGCCCGCCTCGTTGAGATAGGGGCCGAGGATCCGGTTGACGAGGAAGCCAGGGCCGTCGTCCACGATGATCGGCGTCTTACCGAGCCGGCGGGCGAGTGCGAAGATCGTCGCGATCGCGACGTCGGATGACTGCCTGCCGCGGATCACCTCGACGAGCGGCATGCGGTGCACCGGGTTGAAGAAGTGCATCCCGCAGAAGTCGGCAGGCCGCGCGAGCGCATTCTGCATCTCCGTGACGGACAGGGAAGACGTGTTCGTCGCGAGCACACAGCCTTCGCGCGTGCGCGATTCGACGTCCGCGAGAACCTGCTTCTTCACGTCCATCCGCTCGACGACCGCCTCGATCACCACGTCGACCTGGCCGAACCCCGCGTACTCGAGCGTAGGCGCGATCCGGTCCATCTGCTGAGCGGCCTCGCGCTTCGTCAGCCGCCTGCGGCTCACCGCGCGGTCGAACAGCTCGCGCGCATGACGCAGTCCGCTCGACAGCGCTGCATCGTTGATGTCCTTCAGGCGGACGCTGATTCCACGTGACGCGAGAAGCTGCGCGATGCCTCCACCCATGACGCCGGCGCCGACCACGGCGGCGCGGCTGACCTCTCGCGCGGTCGCGTCCGGCGCGGCCTTCTTCGCCGCCTCCATCAGGTGGAAGACGTGGATCAGGTTCTTGGAGACGTCGCTCACGATGAGCGTGCCGACCGCGCGCGCCTCGATGTCGAGCGCAGCGTCGATCGGCAGCCCGACCGACTCCCGCATGACCTGCAGCGCGGCGAGCGGGGCAGGGTAGTGCCCCTTCGTCTGCTTCATCACCTGCTTGCGCGCCTGCGAGAAGAGCACGCGGCGCCCGGGCGGCGTGGCCTCGAGCAGCCTCGTTGCCGCATCGCGGCGGTCGCGCCGCTCGGGTGGGCGCCCCTGCATGAACAGGCGCGCGACGGCCTGTGCCCGGTCGTATAGAGTGGGCGCCGGGACTGCCTCATCGATCAGGCCGATCCGCTGCGCCCGGCGCGCGTCCACGGTGCGGCCCGTCAGGATCAGATCGGATGCCGCACGCAGCCCGATGAGTCGCGGCAGGCGCGTCGTCCCGCCGAACCCGGGGATGATGCCGAGCTGGACTTCCGGAAGCCCGATCTTCGTCTCGGGTCGCTCACTCGCGAGTCGGTAGGTGCAGGCGAGGACGAGCTCGGTGCCGCCGCCGAGGCAGATGCCGTCGATCGCGGCAATGGTGGGAACGGGCAGCTGCTCGAGCCGCCGGAACAGCCGCTGCCCCGCGCGCGCCTTCGCCTCCGCTTCAGCCGGGTCCGTGATCGCGACGATCGCGTTTACGTCCGCACCGGCGATGAAGCTGCCATCCTTGCCGCTCCGCACGATCAGCGCGCGCACGGCGTTCTCGCGCGCCTGCTCCTCGATCGTGCCGAGCAGCTCCTCGAGGCGCTGCATCGTCGACTCGTCCAGCAGGTTGACCTTGCTGTCCGGACGGTCGAAAACGAGCCAGGCGACGCCGTCGCCCGACTGCTCGAGCGTCAGCGCCGCCTGGTCGCGCGTGCCGGGCTGACCGATCACAGCTTGGGCCGCACCTGTGCGTTCTCGCGATTCAGGATGACGGTGATCGGATCGCCCCGCTCGACCTGTACCGGCACGTTCCAGTACAGCTCCGTGAACGGCAGGTCGTAGCGTGCGTGGATCCACCAGTCACCCGGCTTGAGGTTCTGGAAGCGCACGACGCCGTTCGCGTCCGTCGTATCCCAGACCTCGCTCAGCCCGCTCTCTTTGAGGCGCGCCTCGATCACCTCGTTCACCGACGCAAACGCCTCGTCACCCCAGGCCTGACGGCGCGCCCGGACGGCCTCGCTCTGCTCGTTGAACTGCGTGAGCATCTGCGAGTAGCGCTGGTTCGCCTGATCCATCAGGCGACGCTGCTGCTGCTCGATCGCCTCCTGGGCGTTGAAGTCGCGGAACGCCACGACGTACTCCGCGCTGCCGCGCGACATCTGGCGCATCCGATCGCTGAGCGTCTTCAGGCTGTCACGCGCAGCGTTCCAGCGCTGTTCTGCCTCGGCGAGCTGCTCCTGGGCCTCCACCAGCGCATCCTGCAGGCGTGCCAGGCTGTCCGGAATCTCCGGCTCCGGCGTCGGGTAGGCAGCGCGCAGGGAGTCGAAGATCGCGTCCCGGTCGTACGGCAGGGCGCGGATCTCCAGGTTCGGCAACGGCGTCGGCTCTGCTGTTTCGTCGCCCTCAGGCCGGATCGCCGCCTGCACTACGACCTCACCACCGCCACACGCGGCGAGCAGACCGCTTCCAGCCACGACAAGGCCCAGCACGAGTCGTCTCATCAGGCTTCTCCGAAATGTCCGGGGTTGTCTGTGATATGCGGGAACCTAAGCCGCGGACCCGCCTTCCATCAAGAACGCACCACTCAGTCCGGCACGACGGTGGACTGCAGGATAAACATGCGCGGGTCCGCCGGCTGCCCGCCAACCATCACCTCGTAATGCAGGTGCGGGCCGACCGCGAGGCCGGTCTGGCCGACGCGCGCGATCGTATCGCCGCGCGCGACCGTCTGCCCGACACGGGCCAGCAGCCGCGAGGCGTGCGCGTACCGGGTCTTGATGCCGTATCCGTGGTCGATCTCGATCGTGAGACCGTATTCGCCCAGCGGGCCCGCGTGCACGACGCGGCCGTGGGCCGCCGCGACAATCGGCGTACCCGGAGGCGCAACGATGTCGACGCCCTTGTGCGGCCTCGGCTTGTCGAGAATGGGGTGCCAGCGGCTCGAGCTGAAGCCGCTCGTCATGTAGCCGGCCGTGGGGTAGATCGAAGGGGTCGCAGCCAGGCGCGCGTGCTTGTTGCGCAGCGTGTCCTCGGCCTCTCGCCAGCTGAACTCGAGGAGTCGGGCGCGTCGCAGCATCTCGCCGACCTGCGTCGAGGCCCGGAACGCCGTGCGCGCGGCGTCCCGATCGTGTTCCCAGAGCGCCGCCTCCTGGATCTTCCGGTCGCCCGGGCCGCCGATGCCGACCATGCGCGTATCCGCATCGATCGGCTCCAGCCCGGCAAGCAGCCGGTACAGCTCGTCCTTCTGCTCCAGCGCCGCGATCGACTCCTGCAGAATCGCGATCCGCCGGTTCAGCGTATCCAGCTCTCCCGTCAGCGCCGCATTGTGCTTCGCAAGCCGCCGCGCCTCCGCACTCTGCGCCTCAGGAAACAGTGCCTTCACTGCAAGCCCGCTCAACAGCGCCACCAGCAGCAGCCCCGTCCCGATCACAAGCCGCAGGACGTTGCGCGTAAGATGGATCTGTCGAACCGGGCGGTTCTCCTCGGAGACCACCACGAGCGTCCACTGTCTTGCTGCCATCAGACTCCAGTCTGAGAGGAACGCACGTGCCTGCAGGTGCCTGCATCGCAGGGGTGCAACGACTTGTAGCGAAGCGCCGCCGGAACGAACGGCGCCGCAGGATACCCCGTCGCGTAAACCGCTGTCAAGCATGAGCTGACGGATTGCGCGCCGGCGCCGAAGCGCAAACGGCCTTCGCAATACGCTCGAGCGGCGCGTCCGTTCCCCCTGTATGACAACGGTCGTTGTAATGCCTGGCGCCGGCGAGCGGCCTCAGACCGGCGTGGCCGGCTTCGGGAACAGCACCGCGCCCTTCGTCACGCGGCGTCCCGCGAGGTCGCAGGCCACGATCTCGTCGAGCAGCGGCGGCGCCTCCAGGCCGAACGATCGTGCGAGATCGGTCATGCGTCCGGGCATGACGGGGAAGAGCATCGACGAGAGCGCGACGAGGGAGCGAGCCAGCGACGAGAGCGTCGCATCGAGCTCGGCGGCGCGTGCGGGATCCTTCGCGAGCGCCCACGGCGCCTGCGTCTCGACGAATCCGTTTGCCGCCGATGCGAGCTCCAGTGCTGCCTGGATGCCCTGGTGATGCAGGTGGTCATCCATCATGCCGCGGTAGCGCACGAGCGTGCGTGCGATCTCCGTGTCCAGGCTCGTCTCGGAGTGTGCGGGCACGACACCGTCGCGGTACTTCACGATCATCGACAGCGTGCGGCTGGCGAGGTTGCCGATGTCGTCGGCGAGTTCGGCGGTGTAGCGTGCGTCGAAGCGCTCCCACGAGAACTCGCCGTCACCGTTCCACGGCACGTCGCGCACGAGGTAGTAGCGGAACGCGTCGACGCCGTAGCGCTCGATCGCGTCATCGAGCTCGACCTTCACCCCCTCGGACTTCGACAGCTTGCCGCCGCCGATCGTGACGAAGCCGTGTGCCCAGACCGCGCGGGGCAGGGCGAGGCCGGCGCTCATGAGCATGGCCGGCCAGTACACGGCGTGGAAGCGCGTGATGTCCTTGCCGATCACGTGCATGTCGGCAGGCCACAGGCGCTCCCAGTCTCCGTTCGGGAAGCCGGTCGCGGAGACGTAGTTGATGAGCGCCTCGACCCAGACGTAGATCACGGCGTTGCCCTCACCGGGCTCGGTCGGGAAGGGCACACCCCACGACAGCTGTGCGCGCGAGATCGAGATGTCTTCCAGCCCGCCCTCGACGAGGCGGCGCACCTCGTTCATGCGACTCTGCGGTCGCAGGAAGTCGGGGCGTTCGTCGTAGAGCTTGAGCAGCCGAGGACCGTACGCGGACAGCCGGAAGAACCAGTTCTCCTCCTCGGTCCACTCGATCGTGCGCGTGGGATGGAGGGGGCAGCGGATCGTGCCCTGCTCGTCCCGGGTCAGCTCCTCGTCCCGCTTGAACGCCTCGCAGCCGACGCAGTAGTAGCCCTCGTAGCGGCCGCGGTAGACGTCGCCGTTCGCGCGCATGCGACGGATGACCTCCTGCGCAGTCACGCGGTGACGCGGCTCCGTCGTGCGCATGAAGTCGTCGTACGAGATCGCGAGGCGGTCCCACGTCTCGCGGAAGCGTCCACTGATGCGATCGACCCACTCCTGGGGTGTCACGCCCGCGGCCTGTGCGCTCTGCAGGACCTTCACCCCGTGCTCGTCGGTGCCGATCACGAAGTGAACCTTGCCACCCTTCTGGCGCTGGTACCGCGCCATCACGTCCGCGCCGATCTTCTCCACGGCATGGCCGAGATGCGGCGGGCCGTTCGCGTAGTCGATTGCTGTTGTGATGTACCAGGTGTCTTTCGTGTTCACGAACGCCGTCCTTCCCCACCACGGTGGCGTGGCGTGCCGCGACGTGGCGGCTGTCCGCCCGCAGCGCCACTACCACCGCCGCCCGGCTCACCCGCCCGGCCGGCGCCGGTCCGTCCGGGCGCGCCGGCCTCCGTGCCCTCCGTTACTTCCTGCTTCAGATCCGCGAGCGCAATGGTGCGGCGGCTGCCATCCTCGTGACGGAGCGTCACGCGCTCGCGCCAGATATCCACGCCGATCACCTTCTCGCGTCCGAGCGACGTCTGCAGCGTGCGTCCCTCGCGCGGGAACCGCTTGCGGGCTGCGACGTACGCGTCGTGCTCGTAGGTGAGGCAGCACATGAGGCGCCCGCAGCAGCCGGAGATCTGTGCCGGGTTGAGCGAGAGTCGCTGGTCCTTGGCGAGCTGCAGGCTGACGGGCTTGAGCTCGCGCAGCCAGGTCGAGCAGCACAGCTCGCGGCCGCAGCGACCCACGCCACCCAGGAGTGCGGCCTCGTCCCGTACACCGATCTGCTTGAGCTCGATGCGCGTGCGGAACGTGCGGGCGAGGTCGCGAACCAGCTCGCGGAAGTCGACGCGCCGCTCTGCCGTGAAGTAGATCGTCAGCTTGTTGCGGTCGTGCTGCCACTCCGCTTCGCTGACCTTCATCTTTAGGCCGTACTGCAGGACCTTCTCGCGCGTGATGCGACGTACCCGGGGCTCGTCCTCGCGCAGCTGAACCGCGCTCGCCACCTCCTCCGGCCGTGCACGGCGCAGCACGCGCCGCTCCGGGACCGGTGCGGAGCAGCCGGTGGAGCAGCCCGAGCATTTCCGCTCGGCAACCGCGCCCGCAGCCGTCACCCGCCCGAGGTCCTCGCCGCGGTCAGCCTCCACGATCACGTAATCGCTGATGCTGACGTCCTGCTCGGCGACGTAGTACTCCCGGCGATTCCCCTTGAAGGTTACTTCAACGATTGTGGCCATCTAATGCCTCACGCTCCGGCCGGCGCAACCTCACGCCAGGCCCCGAGCGATTCATACTTCTGCCACCGCTGACGACGCAGTGTCGCCGGATCCAGCTCCTTCAGCTCCCGTACACTGCGGATCAGCGCGGAGCGAAGTGCTGCAGCGGTTGATTCCGGATCGGTGTGCGCGCCACCGATCGGCTCCGGAACGATCTCGTCGACCACGCCGAGCTTCGCGAGATCGCCTGCGGTCAGCTTGAGCGCCTCTGCCGCCTTGTCCTTTGCGGACGCGCTCTTCCACAGGATCGCAGCGCAGCCCTCCGGCGAGATGACGCTGTAGATCGAGTTCTCGAGCATGAGCAGGCGGTCACCGACGCCCAGTGCGAGCGCACCACCGCTTCCGCCCTCGCCGATCACGGCGGCCACGATCGGGACGTGCAGGCGCGCCATCTCGCGCAGGTTGCGCGCGATGGCCTCCGCCTGCCCGCGCTCCTCCGCGCCGATGCCGGGGTAGGCGCCGGGGGTGTCGATGAGCGTGACGATCGGACGGCCGAACTTGTCCGCGAGCTGCATGAGCCGGAGTGCCTTGCGGTACCCTTCGGGATGCGGCATTCCGAAGTTGCGCCGCAGGTTCTCCTTCATGTCGCGGCCCTTCTGGTGACCGATCAGCATGACGGTCTCGCCGTCCAGGCGCGCCCAGCCGCCTACGATCGCCTCGTCGTCGCGGAAGCTCCGATCGCCGTGCAGCTCGATGAAGTCCGTGAACACGCTGTTCGCGTAGTCGAGCGTGTACGGACGCTTCGGGTGCCGCGCGAGCTGCACCCGCGCGACGGCACTCATGTTCTCGTATGTATGCTGGCGCAGCTGCGCGAGCTTCTCCTCGAGCAGCCGCACCTCGTCACCGACCTCGAGGCCGTGCTGTGACGCGAGCGCCTCGAGGCGCTCGATCTGCGCCTCCAGCTCGCGGATGCCCTCCTCGAAGTCCAGCGGTCGGTCGGTCATGCGTTCCTCACGATTTCACCAGGCGCACGCGGTCGCCGCCCAGGATGTCCCGCAGCTCGGCAAGCAGCATGTCATTCGGCTGTACCTGCAGTGACCGCGAGCGGAGTCGCAGCGTCACGGTGCCCGCGGGGGTGCCGCCGTTGGCGGCCTGCTCCGCCTGCTCGGCAATGACCAGCACCGAAGCCTGGCCCGGGTGTGCACGCAGCACGCGCGTGGCCTCGTCGATCAGCGATGTGTCGCTGCCGCCGTTCAGAACGATCTCGACGCCCAGCGCGCCACTCTCGCGCAGCTGCGCCAGCGGGACGACGCTGTCCAGGAAGATCGGCGGATCGTCCTCGTCACGGTCGCGCCCGCTGACCTGGCCGCGGATCAGAACCGGCGCGTCCTGCACGAGCAGATCATGATACTGGTCCCAGACGTCGCCGAATGCGAGCACGGTGGCCGTGCCGCGGAAATCCTCGACCTGGATCCGTCCCCATTCCGCGCCGTTGCGCCGCGAGATCTGACGCGACACCTGCGTGACCACGCACGCGAGCTCCACCTTCTGGTCGCGGTACTGCTTCAGCGTGGACGTGTTCACGTGCTCGAAGACGCGCACCTCGTCGCGGAACCGGTCGAGCGGGTGGCCGCTGATGAAGAAGCCGAGGATCTCCTTCTCGCGCGCGAGCCGCTCGGATTCCGCCCAGCGGGGGACGTCGGGCAGCGAGGGTTCGGGCCGCTCGATCGGCGTGCTCTCGCCGCCGAAGTCGAACAGCGAAGCCTGGCCGCTCGACTTCTCCTCCTGCCGGAGCTGCGCCTCGCGCACGATGAGGTCGAGCCCTTCCATCATCTGGGCTCGGTGCGGATGCGGCTCTCCCGGCGGCGCGAGCTGGTCGCAGGCGCCCGACAGGATCAGCGCCTCCAGTACGCGCCGTCCGGCCACCCGCAGGTCGATGCGCTCGGCGAGGTTGAACAGCGAGGTGTACGGCCCGTCCGCGCGGTTCTCGATGATCGACTGAACCGCGGCAGCGCCGATGCCTCGCAGTGCGCCCAGGCCGAAGCGGATCTGGTCGTCGGCGACCGGCGTGAACTTCCAGCCGGACTCGTTGACGTCGGGCGGCAGCACCTGCACTCCGTCGAAGCGCTTGCCCGGACGCGGCGGAATGTAGCGCGCCATCTCGCGGCACTCGCCGATGTAGTGCACGACATCGTCCGTCTTATCGAGCACGGAGGAGAGCAGCGCCGCCATGAACTCCGCGGGATAGTGCCGCTTGAGCCAGGCCGTCTGGTAGCTGAGCAGTGCGTAGGCGACCGAGTGTGACCGGTTGAAGCCGTAGCGCCCGAACGTCACGACCTGCTCGGCGATCTCGTCGACGACGCGCTGCTCGACGCCGTTCGCGAGCGCACGCTGCTTGAACTTGCCGACCTCCTGCTGAATCAGCTCCATGTCCTTCTTGCCGACCGCCTTACGCAGCACGTCCGCTTCGGCGAGCGTGAAATCGGCCAGGACCTGGGCCATGCGCATCACCTGCTCCTGGTAGGTGATGACGCCATGCGTCGGCCTGAGCACGTCCTCGAGCAGCGGGTGCGGGTAGCGCACCTTCTCCTTGCCCAGCTTGCGCCGGATGTAGACATCCGTCATGCCGCTGTCGAGCGGGCCGGGCCGGATGAGCGCGTTCGTTGCGACGAGGTCTTCGAACGTGTCGCAGCGCATCGCGCGCAGCTTGTCCGTTGCGAGCGCCGACTCGAACTGGAACACGCCGGTCGTGCCGCCGCGCGCGAGCATGTCGTAGACCGCAGGATCGTCGAGCGGCACGTCCTCGATGCGCGCGTACTCCTCACCGGTGTCGGGATGGCGCAGTGCGCCGTGGCGCTGACGGATCCAGTTGACCGCGTCGTTGATGACCGTCAGCGTCTTCAGGCCGAGGAAGTCCATCTTGAGCATCCCGGCCTGCTCGAGCGCGATCATATCCCACTGCGTGACGAGCACGCCCTCGTCGCTCGACTCGGTGCCGGCGCCGGAGCCGCGCGTCGGCTGCGTGCAGACGGGGACGTACTCGTGCAGCGGACCCGGCGCGATGACGACGCCGGCCGCGTGCACGCTCGCGTGGCGCGACAGCCCCTCCAGCACCTTCGCGTACTCGACGAGCTGGCGCACCCGCGTGTCGCTCGCGATCAGGTCGCGCAGCTCGGGGATCTGCTCGGCCGCTTCCGCGACCGTCATCGAGTTGTTCGGCGCATTCGGGATCAGCTTCGCGAGCCGGTCCGTCTCGGCGGGCTCGAAGCCAAGCACGCGGCCGACGTCGCGGATCACGGCACGCGACTTCATCGTGCCGAACGTGATGATCTGACCGACCGAGTCCTTGCCGTACTTCTCGCGCACGTACTCGATGACCTCGCCGCGCCGCTCGTAGCAGAAGTCGACGTCGATGTCGGGCATCGACACGCGGTCGGGATTCAGGAAGCGCTCGAAGAGCAGGTCGAAACGGATCGGGTCGACGTCTGTGATGCCGAGCACGTAGGCGACGAGCGAGCCCGCGGCCGAGCCGCGACCGGGGCCGACCGGGATGCCGCGCTCCTTCGCCCAGTTGATGAAGTCCTGCGTGATCAGGAAGTAGCCCGCGTAGTCCGCCTTCGGGTTCGTGATCACGCCGAGCTCGTAGTCCAGCCGCTCCCGGAGCTCCGGCGTGACTTCGCCCAGGCGTTGCGGCGCCTTCTCGTAGACCATCTGCCGCAGCAGCGACGCCTCGTCCGGAACGCCCTCCGGAAGCGGGAACTGCGGCACGTAGTACTGCTTCCTGAAGGCGACGTTGACGCTGTCGGCGATCGCGAGCGTGTTCTCGACGACCTCGGGGCGGTCCGGGAAACGGGCCGCGATCTCCTGCGCGGACTTGAAGTACAGACCGCGGTCGTACTTCATCCGGTTCTCGTCGCTGCGGTCCTTGCCCAGACCGATGCAGAGCAGGACGTCGTGCGCGTCGTGGTCCTCGGCGCGCAGGAAGTGTGCGTCGTTTGTCGCCACGACCGGCAGGCCGAGCTCGTCGGCCAGGCTGAGTACCTCGCGGTTGAGCTGGTGCTGCCCCTCCGAGTCGTGCGCCTGCACCTCCAGGTAGTAGCGGTCGCGGAACACCTCCGCGTACCACGCCGCCGCCTCCTTCGCCTGCTCGCGACGTCCGGCCATCAGGTGTCGCGCAACCTCGCCCGCCATGCAGGCAGACGTCACGATCACGCCCTCGGAATACTTCTGCAGGACCTCGCGGTCGATCCGCGGCCGGTGGTAGAAGCCCTCGAGGTACCCGATCGAGGTGAGCCGGACGATGTTCCGGTAGCCGACCTCGTCACGGGCGATCAGCACCAGGTGGTAGTACTTGTCCTCTCCGGTGCCGCCGCTCTTCACCCGGCGGTCGCCCGGCGCGACGTACGCCTCCATCCCCAGCAGCGGCTTGAGCCCGTGCCTGTTCGCAAGCTGCTGGAACGTCCACGCGCCGAACATGCAGCCGTGGTCCGTGAGAGCGAGCGCAGGCATCTCGAGATCGACGGCGCGCCGGACGAGGTCCTCGAGCCGGTTCGCGCCGTCGAGCAGCGAGTATTCGCTGTGGGTGTGCAGGTGTACGAACGACATTCAGCTGCTGCTGCCTCTGTTCAGGACTGCGCGCCCGAGCACGCGAAGGAGTCCAGGATCGTCTGGAACTGGATCATGTACTCGACCTTGTTGCGACCCGGCGCGAGCAGCCAGGCGTCGAGCAGGTACGTCTGGTTCCTGTCGGGGCAGGGGATCATACGCGTAATGAACACGCCCGCTTCCGGGAACGACGTATCCGCGCTCTCCCAGATGCCCTGCACCTCGACGCCGCCGTCCGGCAGCGTGCCGGTGATGAGCGTATCCCGCGTGGTCGTCTGGGGCGGCCGCGTGTAGTACACCGCGGCGAGCTGGTCGCGCCAGTCGAGCGCGCTCTGCGCGTCCGCTGCGTGCACGCCATCGCGACGGGCGATCGCGACCGAGCGGAACAGCGTGCCCCCGATCTGCGCGTCGCTGCGGAAGACACGAACGGAGTCATCCGCTGCCACGGGGTTGTACACGTTGGGAATCGTGATGCCGAAGCCGTAGCGTGCGACCAGCGAGTCGCGCAGCTCGGTATTCGGGCCGGACGCGAACATGCGCTGACCGACGTAGCGCCGGAACAGGCTGTCGTAGGTCCGGCCCAGCGAGTCGGCCAGCGCGAGGACGTCGCCGGCGGCGTTGCCCGGAGAGACGACGAGTGCGGTAACGAGCTGTCCGCGTGTCCACACGTCCGACCGCTGGACGATCGTCGGCGGCTGAACCGCGTCCGTGCCGGTCACCGGCGAGATCCAGCCATCGCCCGGAACGCCGATCGAGAGCACCTGGACGAAGCCGCGGAGCTGCTCCCAGCGCGGGTCGAGCGGACTCATCTGCTCGACCTCGAACGTCCGCTCGTTTCGCGTCGTGAAGACGCGCGGCTCGAGCGCGGCCGACAGGCTGTCGCCGACCTCGGCCCAGAGCGAGTCCGTGACCAGCACGACGATCGTGTTGAAATCGCCGAGCGCGCGCGTGGGGCTGCCCGGGTCGCAGCCGAGGAGTGCGGCGGACGCGAGCGCGACGGAGGTCAGCCGGGCGTATTTTGTTCGCATTGCTGAACTTGGCTCGTGGCAGTGTCGGTCGTGATCCAAAAAGGTAGCGGCGCCCAGAGGGCGCTGCAACGCCGCACAGGCGGCTTCTCCCCGCGGTTTGACCACGTTCCGCCAGCCGGGCTAAGCTGCCGTACCCGGATACGGATGAATCATGGTGCATGCATACGATTGCATACCCGGATGGCGCGCGGCTCGTGCGAGCGCCGGACGGATGCTGCTGGCGCTCGATTTCGATGGAACCCTCGCTCCGATCGTGCCGGTGCCGGATCAGGCGACGCTCCATCCCGGCGCGCGACCGGCAATGGAACGACTCCTCGAGCGCGGCGACGTTCTCCTCGCGGTGGTGAGCGGACGGGCTCTCGAAGATGTGCGCGCGCGCGTCGGGCTGACAGCGATTCACTACGCCGGCAACCACGGCCTCGAGATCGTAGGTCCCGGCGTGGAGCGGATCCATCCGGAAGCGCTCGCGACCACCGCAGTCATCGCCGAGTGCCGCGCCGCGCTGGAAGCGGAGTTTCGCGACGAGCCGGACGTGCTCGTGGAGGACAAGCACCTCTCGCTGTCCGTCCATTTCCGGCTGGTCCGCGACGCGGACCGGGAACGGTCGATCCGCGCCCGCGTCGAGCGCTGCTGCGGGGCGCACGAAGGACTGCGCCTGACGGACGGGAAGAAAGTGGTCGAGGTGCGGCCCGACGTCGAATGGGACAAGGGACGCGCTACGACCTTCCTGATCGATACGCTGCTGGCCGGAACCGGCAGTGCGCCCGTGATCTATGTGGGCGACGATCGCACGGATGAGGATGCGTTTCGCGCACTCCGCGGACGCGGCGACGGCGTGCTCGTCGCGCCGCATCCAGTCCCGTACTCTGCGGCTACCGCGTGGCTCCGCGCGCCCGATGAGGTCGTCACCGTGCTTGAGCGCCTGGCCGACGACGCATGAGCCACGGACCGTCCACGATGCCCGGCGGCCTGGGAACGCGCCTGGCCATCGCGCTGAGCCTGCTCGGCTCCGTCGTCGCGATCCGGTTCGTGCGCGAGGGGTTCGTCGTGCCCGCCCTGGACGTATCGACAGGAGCAACGGGTGCGGCCGACTCCGCGATGGCCGCAGGCTTCCTGTTTCTCTTTGCGTTCGTTCTAGGCACCATCGCGGAGTCGCTGAAGCTCCCGAGGATCACCGGCTACCTGCTGGGCGGGCTCCTCGTCGGTCCTGACGTGCTCGGCATCCTGTCCACGGACAACATCGCCGACCTGTCCGTCGTCAACGGCTTCGCGATCGGCGTGATCGCGTTCGTCGCGGGCGCCGAGCTGCGGCCCCAGCTCCTCCGCGAGCGCGGCGGCATCATCCTCCGGATCCTGGTCTGCGAGATCGGCGTGGTGTTCGTCCTTCTCGCCGCCGTTGCGCTACTGTTCCGCGCGTGGATTCCGTTTCTCGCGGGACTGCCCTTCGGCGCGGCAGTCGCAATGGCGTTCGTCTTCGCCTCGATCGCGACTGTGCACTCGCCCGCCGTGACGATCGCGCTCCTGAACGAAGTGCGCTCGGGCGGGCCCGTGACGAGCACGACCCTCGGCGTCGTGGTCGTCGCGGACGTGATCGTCGTGCTGCTGGCGACCCTCTCGATCACGGGTGCGCAGAGCGTGCTGTCGCCCGAGGGCGGGTTCGACCTGCGCGCGCTCGGCGCAATCGGCTGGGAGCTGATCGGTGCGTTGCTGATGGGAGCACTGCTGGGCCTCCTGATCGACGTCTACCTCCGACGCGTCGGCGCCCGGCTCATCATCTTTGTCATCTTCATGATCTTCTTCGGCCACGAGCTGGCGGACGTGCTCCACGTCGAGTACATGCTCTTCATGCTCGCGGCCGGCTTCTTCGTAGAGAACATCAGTCCCGTCGACGGCGAGCCGTTGATCAAGGCCATCCAGTCGGCCAGTGTGCCGGCATACGTGATGTTCTTCAGCGTCGCAGGCGGATCGATCCACCTGCGCGAGCTCGCAACGCTCTGGCCGATCGCTCTCGGCGCGGTCGCACTGCGCGCGGGCGGACTCTGGCTCGGAACACGCATCGGGGCAGAGTGGGCGCGAGCGGAGCCGGAGGTGAAACGCTACACATGGATGGGGCTCGTGTCCCAGGCCGGTGTCGCACTCGGGCTCGCAACTGTCGCGACACGCGCACTCGGCGAGTACGGAGGGCAGATCCAGACGATGTTCCTGGCCATGATCGCGATCCACGAGATCATCGGGCCCGTTCTCTTCCGCGCCGCATTGTCGCGCTCGGGTGAGCTGCCGGAGCAGACGGCGCAACCGCGCGCCGCGGCGGCCCATGCGTGACGATCGCATGGTGCGGGCCCGCTCGAGAGTGCGTCGCGTGCCCGCGCCGGCGTTGGCATTGGCGTGCATCGCCTCCGCCTGCGCCGTCGCGCCCGCGACGCTGCCCGAAGCGCCCCGCGACGCCGCCTCCTCACGCGCTGCGCTCGCCACGCTGGTCGTCGACAACCAGTCGCAGCGCAGGCTCACGATCGGATACGACTACCTGGAGTCCGGCGGAGGCCACGTCGTCATCGGCCGGATCGAGCCCGAGACGGTCGACACGATGCCACCCGTGCCCGCACGCGAGCCGATCGTCCTGTTCGCACGCGACGAGACGGGCGCCATTCTGCGCGACACGCCGCGCGCGATCGATATCGACAGCACGTTGGTCTGGGTGATCGCCCGCGACGCCCCGTTCACACCGCCACAGTGATGAGCCCGCACGTACACGAGCACGGCCACGGTCACGAGCACGGCCACGAGCACGGCCACGAGCACGGCCACGAGCACGGCCACGGTCACGAGCACGGCCACGCACACGACCACAGCCACGACCTGCGTGAGCTGGGGCGGCGCCGCCTCTCGATCGTACTCGCGATCACGGCGGCGTTCATGGTGGTGGAGCTGATCGGCGGGATCCTCGCGAACTCGCTCGCGCTGATTGCCGACGCCGCGCACATGCTGAGCGATGTCGCCTCTCTCGCGCTGGCGATCTTCGCGCTCTGGTTCTCACGTCGCCCCGCCACGCCACGCAAGAGCTTCGGCTACCTGCGCATCGAGATCCTCGCTGCGCTCATCAACGGCGCGACGCTGATCGCACTCTCGCTGCTCATCTACTGGCAGGCGTGGACGCGGCTGCGCGCGCCGCAGGAGGTCGAGGGCGGACTGATGCTGGCCGTCGCTGCCGGCGGCCTGATCGTCAATATCATCGGGGCCCTCCTGCTGCACGGTGCCTCCGGGCACTCGCTGAACGTGCGCGGTGCCTACCTGCACGTGCTCGGCGACCTGCTCGGGTCGGTCGGAGCGATCGCCGCCGCATTCGTGATCCTGTTCACCGGCTGGATGCCCGCCGACCCCATCATCTCGGCCGTCGTCGCCACGCTCATCCTCTACAGCAGCTTCCGGCTCGTCCGCGAGAGCGTCGACGTTCTGCTCGAGGCCACACCCGCCCACATCGACCTCACCGAGGTCCAGAGGAGCATCGAGAGTATCCCGGGTGTCGAGCGCGTCTACGACCTCCACGTCTGGACGCTCACCAGCGGCTACGTCGCCATGAGCGGCCACGTCGTCATCACCGATGCCGCCACCCAGCGGGCCGTGCTCGACGCGATCCATCAGCGGATGCACGACGACTACGACATCAACCACGTCACCGTGCAGATCGAGCCGGTTGCACTGTATCGGATCGAAGGGACAAGCAGCGGGTGAGCGGGGAACGGCGGGAGCCGGGCGGTGGGTGGAGTCGCACTGCGGACTGAGCGTCGGGTGGAGTGAGCGTGGGCGCGGGCGCGCCCCTGGCGCGCGGGGTGGGGACGCTGCGGGTGACGAGTCGGGCGGGGGACGCTGTCGGGTCCGCCAGCCTTCCGCCCGCATCTCACCCGCCTCGCCCCCACCCAGCGAGCGCACCAGCGCTCGCCCCACCCTCACCGGGCTCGGCCCGTAAACTGCGCTCACCCTCACCCTCCACCCGAGCTCGGCCGGTGAACTGGGGGGTGCCGTCGAGCCCCCGGGTCCCGTTATTTTCAAGGGCTGTACACGAGACCCGAACGATCCGATACATGATCCGCAACATTGCCATCATTGCACACGTCGACCATGGCAAGACCACCCTGGTCGACAAGATGCTGCGCCAGGCCGGCGCCTTCCGCGACAACCAGGTCGTGGAGGAGCGGGTCATGGACTCGAACCCCCTCGAGCGCGAGCGGGGGATCACGATCCTGTCGAAGAACACGTCGATTCGCTGGCGGGAGCACAAGGTCAACATCGTGGATACGCCCGGGCACGCCGACTTCGGCGGCGAGGTCGAGCGCATCCTGCGCATGGTGGACGGGGTGCTGCTGCTGGTCGACGCCTTCGACGGGCCGATGCCGCAGACGCGCTTCGTCACGCGCAAGGCGCTCGCGCTCGGACTTCAGCCGATCGTCGTGATCAACAAGATCGACCGCGACGGCGCGGACCCGCTGCGCGTGCACGATGAGGTGCTCGAGCTGTTCATGGAGCTGGAGGCGGACGAGGCGCAGCTGGACGCCCCCTTCCTGTACGCGTCCGGCCGCAACGGCTACGCGATCCGCGAGCTCGACGAGCCGCGCGAGAGCCTGGAGCCGCTGTTCGAGGCCATCCTGGAGCACGTCCCGCCGCCGCCCGGTGATGCGGAGGGCCCGTTCCAGATGCTCGTCTCGACGATCGACCACTCGCCCTATCTGGGGCGCCTCGCGATCGGCCGTATCGAGCGTGGCACCGTCAACGTCGGCGACCCGATCCTGTTGCTCGCGCACCGGACGGACGACGTCGTCGGGTTCGCGCCCGACGAGGGCGACCGCCAGGGCCGGGTCTCGAAGCTCTACACGTTCGAGGGGCTCCAGCGCACGGAAGTCTCGAGTGCGTCTGCGGGCGAGATCGTCGCGCTTGCCGGCATCGAGAACGTCGAGATCGGCTCCACGATCACCGATCCCGCCCGGCCCGAGCGCCTCGCCGGCATTGCGGTCGAGGAGCCGACGATCTCCGTCGACTTCATGGTCAACATGTCCCCCTTCGCCGGTCGCGAGGGGAAGTACGTCACGAGCCGCCAGCTTCGGGACCGCCTGTACAAGGAGCTGGAGCGCAATGTCGCCCTCCGCGTCGAGGACACCGACTCGCCCGACACGTTCACCGTGAGCGGCCGCGGCGAGCTGCACCTCGGCATCCTGATGGAGACGATGCGCCGCGAGGGCTACGAGTTCGCCGTCTCCCGGCCGCGCATCATCACGAAGGTCGGCCCTGACGGCGAGACGCTCGAGCCGTACGAGGAGGTCGTCATCGACGTGCCGGAGGCGTACGTCGGCGTCGTGATCGAGAAGCTCGGCAGCCGGCGCGGTGAGATGCTCGAGATGCGCAGCGCAGGGCAGGGCGAGGGCAGCGGTCTTACGCGCATCGTGTACCGCATGCCTGCACGCGGGCTCTTCGGCTACCGCAGCGAGTTCCTCACCGACACGCGCGGCGAAGGCGTGCTGCACCACCGGTTCAGCGGGTACGGTCCGTGGGCCGGCACCATCCGCAGCCGCGACCGCGGCGTCATGGTGTCGATGGCCGATGGCGTGTCCGTCGCGTTCTCGCTCTGGAACCTGCAGGAGCGCGGCGAGCTGTTCATCGGCCCCGGCGTCGACGTCTACGAGGGGATGATCGTCGGCAGCAACTCGCGCCCCGGCGACCTCGAGGTCAACGTCACGAAGGGCAAGAAGCTCACGAACATCCGGGCGGCGGGCGCCGACGAGGCGATCCAGCTCGAGACACCGCGCGCGCTCACACTCGAGAGCGCGCTGGAGTTCATCGGTGACGACGAGCTCGTCGAGGTGACGCCCGCCGCGATCCGCCTGCGCAAGCGCTTCCTCAAGCAGCACGAGCGGAAGAAGGCGGCGCGCGCAGCGAGCTGAACCAGCGCGCCATCCCGGCGGACCGTTCCATGCAGTCGAGCCGCGTTGCCCGCGCGGGCGCCGAGCGTCATATGAACAGGACGGGGCTGCTGAACAGGACGGGCTGCCGCACCGGTCCGCACCGCCATCGGCGAGCGCGTTTCCGCCTCGGTTCCGGCCGGAACAACGACCCGCGAATAGTGGCGTGATCGCACGGTTTTTCGAGGGGAAATTTCCCCTTGACACACCTGATCCTGCCTTTACCTTGGGCCGTCCGACGCGCGCGGTACGCGCGTCACAGGTGCTGCCTGCGGGGGTCGGCACCAATCCAACCGCCCTGTCATAGGAGAGTCGGCAAATGGCGGAGGTTCTGCATCGGCGCCGGAGCGAATGGCTCGAGGACGAGGACGTCTCCATGTTCCTCGCCGGCGACGAGGACGACTTCGACGACGAGGACTTCGACGACGAAGACTGGGACGACGAAGACGACGAGGACTGGGACGACGACGAAGACTGGGACGAAGACTGGGACGACGACGAAGACTGGGACGACGACGAGGACGAGGAGTGGGACGACGACCTCGACGACGATCTGTACGACGACGATGAATGACATCGCCCGCCCCGCGAGCGACGTCCCGCCCTCGGCAGGACGCCGCCACCCCCGTCGTGAGGCGGCGGCGCTCCACTCCGGAGCGGGGTTGACGAGGCTGTAGTCGTCCGGTATACTGTTCTGCTCGACGCGTTCCGCGTCATCTGCTCTTTGACAATCTCGGTCGGGTAAGACGTTCGTGTGGGCCTCGCGCAGCGGCATACCTTCCGCTGCGCCGGTGCGGCAACGCACCAAGAGGTACTGCAAAGGTAATGATTCCGGACGTTCACAGACGTGAGCGTTTCGTTGAAGAGAGCTGTATCGGACTTTTCTTTTGGAGAGTTTGATCCTGGCTCAGGACGAACGCTGGCGGCGTGCCTAACACATGCAAGTCGAGCGA
>Ga0180220_1000223_pt1 | contig 86931 bp, 68 predicted proteins | sample eDN5th37CBELigBY_FD_151335 | JGI IMG/M metagenome (GOLD analysis project Ga0180220, IMG submission 151335) | Enriched backyard soil microbial communities from Emeryville, California, USA - eDNA 5th pass 37_C BE-Lig BY (version 2) (version 2) | ecosystem: Environmental > Terrestrial > Soil >...
CGCGCGGGTCGTTTGACCAAGCTGGACGGCCCGGGTTCGCTTCGCCCCGATCCCGGGCCGCTCAAGGCTCAAGACGACCGCGTCGTTACTCCAGGGCGGTCAGCACCCGCTCGTAGGCCGCGAGCTCCAGCGGATGGAGGGTTCCCGACTCAAGGCCCTCGGCGCGGGCCTTGGCCAGGCTCCGCTTGGCGGCCTCGGCGTCGCCGGCCTGAAGGTGGGCCTGGGCCAGGTGGAAATACTTGGCCGACGAGGGGTCGATGGCGATGGCGTTCTCAAGGTCCTCGATGGCCCGTTTGCTCTCGCCGTTGGTCATGTAGACGACGGCCCTGGTGTCGAGGAACTCGGGGATTGGCCCTCGCAGGGCGATCGCCCGGTTGATCAACTCCAAGGGCTCCTCTCCCTGGGCCGATCCGTCCACCCTGAGGGTCATGAGCCAGGCCAGGTTGTTGAGCGGGATCACGCCGGCGCTTCCTTGGGCGATCGCCTTGCGGTAGAAGTTTTCGGCCTCGTCGTAGCGCTTTTGCCGCTCGCGGACGTTGCCGAGGGCGATCATGAGAAGCGCCGAGTTGGGGTTTTGCTCCAGGCTCCGGCCGACCCAATCGCTGACCCGCTCGACCTGAACCGAGTCGAGCGCGGCCTTGGGGGCGAAGATGGCCTCGACCACCGTGGGGGCGATGGCCTCCGGGTTTGGCGTCGCCTTCCAGAGGGGCTCACAGACGTCAAGCGCCTCCCGGGTGCGTCCCTGGCGCCCCAGGAAGGCGGCGTAGGCCAGGTGATCTTGGAGCCTCGGCGACTGGGCGGCGTTCTTCTGGAAGACGCCCTCGGCCAAGTCGGTCAAGCCCAGGCTCTCGGCCAGGTCGGCGGTCGCCAGGGCCAAAACGGAGGGTAATTCCGGCCGGTCGGCGATCGTCTTGATTTGGGCGACCGCCTCGTCGATCCGCCCCGTCGCCTTGTCGAGGCGGGCTTGGAGGGCCAGGACGTTGAAGGCGTCGGGCTGGATCTTCCGAAGCCGGTCGACGAGGTCCTGAGCCTCGCTCGCGTCGCGCTGGTCTCCCTCCCCCTGAATCCGCGCGATCAATTCGGAGGCGTATCGGACGATCCGAACCACCCGCCGGTTGATCTCCTGGGGCGTGGCCGTCGTCTCCGGCTCCCGCATCAACTCGCGGTATTCCGCCTGGGCCCTCGCCCAATCGCCGTCGGCGCCGTGGAGGCGGGCCAGGAGGAATCGATCCTCGGCGGTCGCCTGGCCGTCGTCGCGGAGCTTCTCAAGAACGTCGATGGCCTCCCTTCGGTAGGGAATGATCTTCTGGGCCTCGTACACCCGCGACAGAACGCGAAGGTCCTCGGGCGTCTCGGGGCGCTTCCAGTCGGCCTTCCCCGGGGGGGCGAACAGGTGGAGGGCCTTGAGGGCCTGCTGGTAGTCGCGTTGCAGTTCGCTTCGGGCCACGAGCGTCAGGGCGAGCGTGCGCTTGGCCCAGGCGAGCTCCTGGGCGTTCTTGGGATCGTCGGACTGATTCAGAAGCGCCGTCAGTTGGGTTTCAACCTCGACGAGTTGGTTGGTGCGGAGCAGGAACTCGACGTAGGTTCGCTTGAGCGTCGCGTCGTCGGGCTTGGCGGCTTGGGCCTTCAGGTAGAGGGCCTTCGCCTTGTCGTACCAGGACGCGGCCTGGGCCTCGTGGGCCGCCGCCTGATGCCCCTGCCCCACCATGTCGAAGCACTGGGCCGCGGCCAGGGCGGCCTTCTCCGGGGCGTCGGCGTTCGCGCCGACGGTCTTCTCGACGTCGACGACGACCCGCTCGGCCTTCTCAATCTGCTTGGTCGAAACCAGGAACTGAACCAAGACGATCCAACGGCCGGAATCGGAGGGATCGAGGTCGACCGCCTGGCGGAGTTCGTCCTCGGCCTCGTCGAGGTTCTGTTGCCAAAGCAGAAGCTGGGCGAGCAGGACGCGCTCCGAGAAGTCGTTGGGCCGAGTCTCGATTCGCCGTCGAACGATTTCGATGGCGTTTTGATAATCCTTGTTGCGGATCGCGTCGCCGAGGATGGAGCGCTCCAGGGCGCCCAGGCCGCCCGCGTCGTCGTCCAGGCCGGGGACCTTGCTCCAAAGCTGGCTCACCTCCGAGGTCCGGTCGGCCTCCATCAGCAGTTCGGTGGCCCGCTGGATGACCGGAAGGCTCCGCTGTCCCATCTCGACGGCCCGGACGTACAGGTCCGCCAGGCGGCCCAACTTCTCCCGCCGGGCCTCCTCGGTTTCGCCCTCGGGCTCCAGCTCCTCGATCCGGGCGGTCAAAACGGGGATGACCGACCAGTCCGGCCGCCGCGAGTTCAGCTCCGACAAGAACGCGCGCGCCTCGGTCAGAAGGCGCGTCTTCTCGGCCTCGTCGTCGGCGTGTTTCGCCCTCCAGATCCCGTATTCGATCCAGCCGTGGCGAAGCGTGTTGCCGTCGGGCCCCTCGACCTTTTCGATCTCGGCCAGGGCCCCCTCGATCCTAGCCTCGGCCGCGTCGAGGTCCGCCCGGGTTGGGTCGGCCTTGGTTTGCATCGCCAGGCCGAGCAGTTGAATTCGGGGCTGAAGATCCTGGGGCCGCAGCGCGGCGACCCGGGTCCAGACCTTCATCGCCGCCTCGGTCTCTCCCCGACGCGCCAGCTCTCCGGCGACCGCCTCCCCCAGCGCGACCCGCTGGTCGCTCTCGAAGGCCTCGACGTTTTCGGTCAACGCGACCAGCGAATCGGCGAGGTCCGGGCCGCCGCGGGCGGCGAGGACCCTCATCCGCGCCAGGCGCAACGCCGTGGAGTCTCCCAGCTTGTCTTGGGCCTCGTCGAGGAGCCGAAGGGCTCCGGCGTAGTCCTCCCGCGCCACTCCAAGGTCGGCCGAAGCGGTCCAAATCATGGCGGCGGCGTCGTCGCGGGGGTCGCCGGCCCGGGCCCCGTCGAGAAGGGCCTCGGCCCCCGCGACGTCCCCCCGGGCCTGGAGCAATTGGGCCTTGAGGACCACCGGCAGCGACGACGTCGCCTCCCGGGCCGTCAAGGCGATCAACCGCTCGGCCTCGCTCCAATCGCGACGCGACTCGGGCAGCCTCTGGTTCCGCGCGATCAGAAGTTGAAACAGCGGAACGCGGGCCTGCGGAACCGTTTCGACGAGCTTGCCGTATTCGTCGATCGCCTGGCCGACGTTCCCCTGCGCGACGAGGTCGGCGATCCAGGCCAGCCTGGTCTGGACGTTGTCCGGGTTGTCCCGAACCGCGCTGGCCAACGCGCCACGCCGCCGTTCCTGGTCGCCCAGGTGGGCCAGACAGCGGGCCATGAGGTCGTTGACGCTCGCCCTCAACGTCGGGTTCGACGCGAGATCCAGCGGTATCAGCTTCTCGGTCAGGACCCGCCGCGCCTCAACCCACTCACGCATATTGACGTGATAATACGCCGTGTAGTAATCGACGTAGAAGGGCAAGCCGAGCCGGGCGATTTCCATGACCTGCTCTTTGAGCTGGATCGTCTCCCCCCGCTGGGCGAGGATGTCGGCCAGGCCGAGCCTCATGTTCAGGTTGTCGGGTAGGACGTCGAGCCCCCGTCGAAGGGTGGCCACCGCCTTGTCCGACTCGCCCGCCCGAAGCTCGACCATGGCCAGGGGAAGGTAAAGGTCGCCGCTTTTCGGCGCGGCCTCCAACCCCTCCTCAAGGACCCTCGCGGCCTCGCCCCAATCGGGGGGCGTCCGCCGCTGGGCCAACCCGGCCAGCTCGATGTAGATTTCCGACGCCTCCGGCGCCCGCTTGAGGGCCTCCCGAAAGTCCGCCTCGACCTCCTTCAGACCCTCGTCCGACATCGGAAACTTCAGGCGATACCGGCCCCTCTCCAGGTAAACGCGGTGGTCGTCGGGAGCCGACGCGACCATCGACTCGATCACCTCGTCGGCTTCGTCCGGCTCGTTGAGCCGTCCCCGAAGCAGTGTCGCCGCGCGCTGGAGGGCGTCGAACCGCTGGGACGCGTCGTGGGCCGCGGCGCTCTTGAACGATTCCACGGCGGCCCGATCGTCGTCGGCCGCCTGCTCGCAGCGCCCCATCAGATACTCGAGGTCGCCGTCCCCGGGATTCGCCCTCAGAAGGATCGAGATGTGGCTCCGGGCGTCAACCAGGTCTCGGGCCGATCCAGACTCCACGAGGATCTCGGCCAGCCGCCGCCGCGCGTCGTCGCGGCCGGGCTCGCGGGCGAGAACCCCGTCATAAATCCCCACGGCCTGGGCGATCCGGGCCGGCGTCTTGGACCGATCCAGAAGCACGTTCGCGTACTTCAGCTTGGCCTCAAGGTCGTCGGGAAACACCTGGGTGTGCTGGAGATAAAGCTCCTCGGCGCGTTCCAGATCGCCCGCCTCCACGGCCTGGTCGGCCTCGGACAGGTTCGAGCGACCCAGCCGAGACACCTGATGCCGCTGAACCAGAACGATCGAGACGACGCCCAAAACCAGGACGACGACCGCGACGGCCAATCGCCTCAGAGTCGTTGGTCTCATGGATGCGGAAACCTCTCTTCAGCACGGGTGCGAATCACGACGCGGCGGCGAACCCCTCCGAGGAGACGTCCCCGGATCGCCCTCGCCGGGAGCCTCACAGTTTAATGCCTCGGAGCGTTAAACATCAATAAAACGCCAACCATCCGCCGAGGCCGCCATGGTTCATACGCCCTGGGATCCGAAACCGGACGCCCCCATCAATCATTCTCCCAACCAATGAAGTCGATCGCGGCGGACGCAATTTCGATCCCCCGCCGCCCGCCCGCAATCCCCCGCTCGCCCCCGGCGCTACCGATTAACCGGACATACTTTCCCCCGCCAAAACTTCGAAAACCGGGGGGATGCCCCCCGCCAACCACTAAAGAAATTGGACCACCCAGCCCCTTTCGACTACTAAAGAAATTAGACCACTCATGCGGTTCAAATGTGTATAACGATTAACCGAGCATAGGAGGCGGATGTATCTACAGATTAACCGAGCGTAGTTTGCCGATGGCGACACCATGCAAACACGCAATCACACGAAATCCGCCGGTCCAAGCGTTGGCTCCTCGGCGCAACTCGCGGCCGTCTGATGGTTTGTGTTCTTTTGGCGAACCATGTTCCTTTGTGCGCCACGATTAACCGAACGTACTTTTTTTCCGTCCGCACCTAGTGGCAAACGGTCCACTAACGATACTCCGAGCATAGTATTCGTTTGTATCTAGCGATTAACCGAGCGTAGATAGGGCGTGCACTCACGATTAACCGAGCGTAGATTTACCGATTAACCGAGCATAGTTTGGGGGTGCACTCACGATTAACCGGGCATACCACTACCGATTAACCGAGCGTAGTTAGGGTTTGTAAGTCCTGAACCAGTGGTCTCTTGCGGCGCCGAGAATTTGTCTTAGACTTTTGCTTTAGACTTAAAGACAAACAACAGGGGCCGACGGGCCCCGTGTGTTGCTGCTTTTTGATTTTTGGGACCGGGAAGACCAAGACCTGGGAACGACCTCGATGCCGAGACGCGCCGCGCCATTCGCCGGGAGCCTGGGAACGCCCAAGACGGAAGCGTCGTTGGAGGCGTCGGAGTCGCTCGAACCGCCGAGCGGGGAAACCGACGCCGCTTGCGACGCCGGGTGGAAGGACGAGCTGAACCTCGCGGAGTTTCCGATCACCGCGCTGACGGATCGGATTCCCGACGGTCAGACGACGCTGGTGTTCGAGGATCGCCTTGAGCCGCGGGACGGCCCGCCGATCATCCGCCGGCTGACGATCATGGGAACGGCCAAGCACGGCCTGCCGACCTCGCTGGACGACGAGGTGTTGGTTGGACTGATCCAACTGACGAAGCGGCGGAGCAATTTCACCGACGCCCGCGTTTCGTTCTCGCGATACGAGCTGATCGAGCTCTTGGGCTGGCCGCAAAGCGGGCAGAGCTACCGCCGCATCGAGGAGGCGCTGCACCGCTGGGTCGGGGTCGTCCTGATGTACGAAAACGCCTGGTGGGACAACAACGCCAAGAGCTGGGTCGACGAGCAGTTCCACGTGCTCGACAACGTGACCCTTTACGACCGTGAGCGTTGGCGCCGGGCCTCGGCGCGATCCGGCAAGGGGACCCAGGCGAAGGCGGAAAAGCCCCCCCCGCCCCTGTCGAGCTTTCGCTGGAACGAGGTGATCTTCCAGAGCTTCCAAAGCGGCAACCTCAAGCAACTCGACCTGGAGCTTTACCTGAGGCTTCGCCTGCCGACGACCAAGCGGATGTACCGGTTCCTGGACAAGCGGTTCTACCGGCGGACGAGGCTCGATTTCGACCTGCGGACGCTGGCTTGCGAGCACATCGGCCTGAGCCGATCCCACGCCCCAAGCGCGCTGAAGCGCCGGCTCAAGCCGGCCCTGGAGGAGCTGGAGCGGCTTGGGTTTCTTGAGGCCCTCGACGTCGAGGAGCGTTACGCCTACGTCAAGCGGGGAACCTGGCGGATCATCCTGATTCGGGGCCGCCACGGCCTGTCGGATCCCGGCGAGGAGCCGATCGGCGAACCCGCCGTCCTGGTTGAGGCGCTTCGGGAACGGGGCGTGGCGGCCAGGACCGCCCAGGAGTTGATCGACGCCCATCCCGTCCATCGGGTCCAGACCAAGATCGAGGTCTTCGACTGGCTGGTCCGCAACGAGGACAAACGGGTCGCCAAGAACCCGGCCGGTTATCTCGTGGCCTCCATTCGCGCGGATTATCGGGAGCCGAACGATTATTCCTCATCCGAGACGGCGGCCGACCACCGCAAAGCGCGGGGCAAGCGCGCGGCGGCCGAGGTCAAGACGGCCGGACGAAAGGAGCAGGCCGAAGTCGCCGAGGCCGTCCAGTGCGTTCAGGAGAACGAGGCCAGGCTCCGCGCGGCCTGGGAAAAGCTTCCCGACGACGAGCGCGACGCCATCGTCGCCGCGGTCAAGGCCGAGCATCCCGGCCTGGGCCGCTGGCGGAACATGCTCGAGCCGCTCTGCCTGGCGGCCCTGGAGGCCCGCCTGCGCGATCGAGGGGCCGCGTCGGGTCAACTGCCCCTCTTTCCCGACGGTGACGTTTAAGACGCCTTGTGACGGCCCTGGGAGCCCGCTGGCGCGGTTTCGGGGGCGAAGTCGCACCTTTTATCGATCTTCGCCCGCGGAGGCCGTGGGCGACGTCCTGGGCGATTTGAGGATTCGCCCGGCCGGGTTCCCTCCCCTCCCCCGTCCTCGCCGCCGTCCACGGCGTGTTCGCTCAGGAATCCCCCCCGGATTCGCCGTCCCGATCGGCGTTCGACTCCGAGGAGCGGCTGCCGCGTCGGTCCCGCGAGTCGTACAGGACCATCGACGTGACCAAGGGGCGCAACAGGTCGTTGACGACTTCGGAGCGGTCTTTGCCGACGTGGATCGCGTAGAGCCAGAGCTTCTTGTCGACATCCTCCTCAATGGCGAACATCCGCTGCACGCGCTTGGGCTTGGCGGCCCTGGAGCGCGAGCCCCGCGACCGGGAGCTTGAGGGCGCGGGTCGGCTGGGCGGCTCGGCGTCGGGCGTCGAGGCGTCGTCGGCCGAATCCCGGGACGAGGCGGAGGCGTCGTCCCGCGCGGTTGAGGAGTTGAGTCGGCGTTCAAATTCGGCCTCGGTCATGCTGGGCCGGGTCAGGCCGGTTCGGCTCTCGGGTCCTGGAATGCCGCCGCGTCGCGTCGCGCTGCTCATGAGTGCGCCTCCCTTCTAATTGATTCCAATCTGGCGCGCGGATGGCCGCGCTTCCGCCGTCTTCCCGCGCTCGCCAACGTCGGGAACGGCTTGCTCGTGGACTTGGGTGGCCGCCCGTCGGGTCGCGCTGGCGACCCCGGCTCGGTGATTGGAGATGGTCACGAGGCCTCGCGCAATTCCGTTTCAAGGTCGTCCGAAGGCGGGGCGTCGGCCTCCCGGCCGACCTCCTCGGGAGCGTCGCCGGCCACCCCCCCTCCCCTCCCCTTAAGGAAGGCCTCGGCCGCCGAGCGGTAGGCCGTCGCCGCGGAGCTTAGCCGGTCGTAATGGATCAGGGGCGTTCCGCGCGCATACGCCTCGCGGAACTTCACTGACGTCGGCACCGACCGCTCGTGGACGAGCGGGCCGAAGTAGTGGCGCACCTCGGCCTCGATCTGCTTGGAGACGAGCGTTCGGTCGACCCGGGTGATCAAGACTCCCGTGATCTTCAGCGGGCCCGCGTCGGTGAACTCCAAGCGGAACTCGCTGACCGAGCGCGCCAGATCCTCGAGGGCGCGAACGCCCGCCAGCGCCGCGACGCAGGGGTCGATGGGGATCAGGATCTCGGAAACGGCGTAGAGGATGGCCACGTTCAGCGGCGTGATGACCGGGCTGGTGTCGACGACGACGACGTCATATCCGGCGAGCGTCTTGAACAAGCGGCGGACGCGGAACTCGCGCCCCTGCCCTAGACCTTGGGCCCCTCCCATCTGATCCGAGCACGAGCTCAGGCGATCGCCGGGCGGAACCACGTCAAGACCCGGATGGTCCGTGGGAATCGCGACCTTCTCAAGACCCCCGCCTTCAAGAAGGGCGTCGGCCAATCCAACGGCCGGAATCCCCCGAGGGAAGAATCCGAGGGCCGCATTGCCCGACGGGTCGGCGTCCACCAGCAAAACCCGCTGATCGAGCTCGGCCAAGGCCGCCGCCATATTGATCGCCGTCGTGCTCTTGCCAACGCCGCCCTTGGCGTTGGTCACCGCGACGCTTCTCATCATCCCCCCCTTCCCCATCATCCGAGCGCCGGCGTCCGCAATCCGCAAACCCAAAATGGACAAGGGTTTGGAAGGACGCCAAGGTTAATTGGATCCTGTCGACCCAGGCGCCAAGCGACCTGGGAACCAAGGTTCAACGTGACCAATTAACCAAGGGATCAAGGCGACTTGCCAACAAGTCGTATCGGACCCAAGGCGACACAACTTGTTGATTTCCAGCAAGCTCGGCGACTTGGGCCATGGATCAATTGAGACCAATGCGCCAAGGCGCATGGGCAAATGGGCCACCATGTTCCCAGTGCGTCGAGGCGGCTGGGAACATTGGCCGCCTAGGCGACGGGACACCATAACAAGCTGGGAACCAGGACGCCATTGCAAGTCGATGGACTCGGTGAATGAGTTCTCAAGGTGCCATTGCGCACGCGATGCCATGTCAAATGGAGCACCAAGAACCAATGGGCGACAATGCCGCTTGATCACGAGGACGCCAAAGTGCCAATCTCCATAAGTTGAATGGGTTCAATGACAACTTGGAACCAAGGCGCCTGGGTGGAATGAGTGGCAAGGAGCCAAGAAACCCAATCTAGCAAGGGAGATATGGACCAAGGCTACTGGATCCCAAGAGCGCCCATGACGCCTACTTCCATGGAAGCCAGGAACCAAGGTCCAAACTCCACCAACTGGAAATATAAACCAAGGCAACAGGGAAGCTGGGAACATGGTAAGTACCGCTCCTAGGTGACAAGTGGACTTGGGACCCCAGGGACCAAGCTGCCAAGGCGTCCATGTGGAAGATGTGCCAAGGCGCATTGGATCTTGGGCAGCCTGGCGAATGGTGGAGCTGGGCTCATTGGCTCCAAGGCCGGTCGTCGCTTGGAGAGTCGAGGGCGCGACGGTCGCCAACCGCGCGGGGCGGGGCGGGGGGCGCGACGCTCCCGTCGTGGTGAAACCACAGCGCCTTGAATTCAATGTGGAAAGGAACCAAGGAGACCAGGACACCAAGTCGCAAAGGGCGATGATGCGAATTGAAAACATGGCGCTAATAAAACAAGGCGCCGTGGCGCCAATATTCCAAGGCGACGACGCGCCTTGGAATATTGGTTAATTGGAACCAAGGGATGACTAGGGAATAGGTTCCATGGGCCGTCAGGATTCAAGTAGGCAAGGCGTGAGAGCTACCAAGTCGCAATGATCCGCTTGGGATCCATGTCCAGATTGAACCATGAAATATAGGGTTCAGGGTTTCTTGGGGCATGGCGCGCCCTGGATTCATGGCTCCTCGGTTCATGATGGAACTTGGGAAATTGGCGACTGGGCAAGTTGTATCCTGGATTTCATGTTGGCAAGCCTGTAATGTGCCAATGCGTCATGGCGTGCGGCGACGCTTGGAGACTTGGTCTCAAGGCCGACGCGTTGGCGGTGTTCCGCGGGCTCGTTTCGACGACCGAACGGCCCGGAGCCGGCGAGGCCGGGCTCCCAGCTTCAAGGTCTCGCGGACGCTCCGCCCGAAACGGGGCGGGGGAGGGGGGCTCGGGATGGCGGAGTGAAGACGGAGGACCGGGCTGGACCTTCAAAAATCTTCGATCGCTTTCTTGACATGCGTGCTGGCGCCCGCGCACGTTGATCGTTGATATTGATGAGCTTCAAGGATCGAATTTGCTTCAAGACGGCCGTGGACGAAGCGGGAAATCCGTTTTCCGGGATATTTGACTCCACGCGGTTGCGCCGGCATGTTTTACCCACGTTGTCTAAAATCCGTGCGTCCCAGTAGCCTTGCTTAATTGCAATCATGCTGACGGCCGTCGCGCGAAGGGCGAATCCTTATTATTTTCCCCCGGCCTCGTCGCCGGAAGTGGATTGAAACGAGACATCCGGAGATCTGGTCATGCGCGCTGGTGCACCGCACGTTTCGTCTCATGAGCATCTTGGTCGGATTCGCCCGGACGCGCGGCTGAGGAGGTCTCGAAGGGCGCGGAGCCGCCGCAACGCGCTGGAGTGGCTGGAAAGCCGCACGCTGTTGGCGGTCTTGCCGGCGGCGCAGGTCGCCGGGGATCTGCTCGACATCTCGCCCAGCGCGGGGAGCATGAGCAGTCCGCTGGTGGTTGTCGACCGCCACAATCCGCTTCACCTGGCGTCGGTCTGGGTGCGGAACGACCCCGACCTGGCGCCGGGCAACGTGACGGTGGTGCAGGGGGCGTACTCGAACGACGGCGGCGCCACCTGGACGACGTTCAGCGTCGCGCCGGGACCCCAGGTTGATCAGGCCGTGGCGCCTCCGGCGAGCGGGCCGCGGGTCACCTACACCCAGACGATCAATCCGCAGGCGGCCTTCGACAACAACGGCCAGCTTTACATCCTGACGCAGCAGACCAACGGGGCCGGCACCTCGGGCGCTCTGATTCTGAGGAAGTTCGACTTCAGCGGGAACACGCCCCAGACGCCCTCCGACAAGGTCGTCCACCAGTACGTTCAGGATCCGGTCTTCAACCCGACGCTGACGGTCGACGACAACCTGGAGACGTTCACCGATCCGTTGACCGGCGACGTTCAGACCGACCCCCACGCCGGCAACGTCTGGATCTCTTGGAGCACGAGGGAGGCGGCGCCGACGGGAGCCTTCGTCCGCGACGGCTTGGTCTGGAACCCGAACTCGATTCAGGTGATCGGCTCGTCGGACGGGGGAAACACCTTCACCGGCGCGATGCTCGTCGGCACGGGCGGCTCGGCCAACTCGGCGCGGGGGCGGTACACGGGGCCGAATGGGACGTTCGCCCACGCCACGCCGAAGATCGCCGTTTCGCAGGGCAGGGCGGGGGGCCCGGACGGTGGAGAGGCCACCGTCATTTGGGACAACTTCGGCATCGCCAACGCGACCTTCGATCGGATCCAGGCCGCCACCATCTCCGGCGGCGCGACGGCCGTTCAGGTGAACGGAATGGGGGGACCGATCGCCCAAAACCCCGGGGGCGCCAATCCCAACGGCGTCGCCACGGACTTCTCGATCAACGTCTCCATCACCGACCCCAACTTTGACCTGCTGTCGAAGTTGACGGTGTCGATGACGATCCAGCAGGCGAACATGGAGCATCTGAGGGCGTACCTGACGGCGCCGGACGGACGACAGGCGCTGCTCTTCTCCAACGCGATGAACGCGGGGGGAACCATCCCGGACGGCCAGACTCGGGGCATCGTCGGGGCGAACCTCGGCATCGTCGGCATGTCCGGCAACCCGGCCTCTCCCTATGGGCTCCTCGGCGCCACCTTCAACACCGACGCGGCGCGGAGCATCAACGACCGCGGCATCGGCCAGGGACGCGCCGGCACGTTCCGCCCCGAGCAGTCCGACCAGCCCTTCGGCGGCTACGTCGACTTGACCGCCTTCAACGGCATGACCGCCGAGCAACTCAGCGGGACGTGGACGCTGACGATCGTCGACTACCGCGACAACGGGACCAACCCCGCGCCCCAGCTCAGAGATTGGAGTCTGAACTTCGCCTCCGGCGTGAACGTCGGCTCGACCACCAACGTGGCGACGACCAACGTCCGAGGGTCTCAGACCGGCTCGTACGCCCGAGGCTCGGCCGCGGCCGGCCCCCAGGGGATCGGCCCGGGAATCCAGATCGCCCAAGACAACACGCTGGGATCGTTCAGTCAGCACCAAGGGCGGATCTACGTCACCTACGTCGGTTGGATCGACTACAGAAACGGCGGCTACGTCAACCCCGCCGACAACACCGACGTCTTCCTGGTCACCTCCGACGACGGCGGCCAAACCTGGACCAACCGGGGGATCGTCAACGACGACGACGCCTTGGCCGACGGCTTCAGCGGCGGGAACCACATGACTTCGGACCCGGTCACCGGGCTGCCCCGGGGGCAGATCGCCGGCCGCGCCCAGTTCCTGCCGACCGTCGCCGTCGATCAGTCGACCGGGACCCTCGTCATGAGCTGGCGCGACGGCCGCGACGATTCGGCCCGCGCCCGGTCGTCGGTCTATGTGACGTCAAGCATCGACGGCGGCCAGAGCTTCAGCAGCCAGATTTACGCCAACCCCGCGCAAACGTCGACCGACGCCGTCACCGGGCAACAAATCATCGTCGCTCCCCGGGGAGACGGCTTCAACGCGGTCAACCAGCCCACGCCCACCCTGGGCTTCGGCTCTCAGATGGGGTTGGCCGTCGCTTCGGGACAGGTCTTCACGGCTTGGGCGGGCAACCTCAACGCGAGCTACCTGGATGACGACGTCGTCGTCCACGGCAGGCCCTTCCAGACCTACGTCCAGCGGCTGACCATCGCCGCGGGCCCCCGGGTCGTCGAGAGCACGATGGGCGTGGTCGGCCTTCCCGGCGACACGGTCAACACCCAGCGCGGCCCCGACGGCGGCCCCATGGCCCACGCCTTCGTGGTGACGTTCGACCGGCCGATCGATCCCCAGGAGGTCATTGACGCCGGCCAGGCCAGCTTCACGACGGCCGACGCCCTGGTCTACTACCACGACACGGTCAACGGCAGCGCCTTCATTCCGCTGCGGATCGTCAGCGTCGAGCCGGACGTCTCGAGCGCCGTGGGCGATCTCGGCTACACGCGGTTCCGGGTCGAGTTCGATCCCACGACCAGGCCGGACGGCACGGCGTCGGGGCTGACCAACAACTTTGTCGGGACCTACAGCTACATCGTTCTGCCGACGATCACCGACCAGGTTCGGACGGTCGTCGCCGGGGCGACGAGGCTGGGCAACGAGGTCGACCAGAACGCCGACGCGATCGCCGGGCAAAACCCGTTGACGACCGTTTACGTGGGATTGACGCCTGGAGACGCCTACGTCGCGCCGATGCCCGCGCCCAAGACGGCGAGGGCGTTCGGTCCCGACCCGCTTTCGCTTTTGGCTCCCCCGTTCAACTCCAAGACGCTCCCCTTGATCGTTCCGGGGGCGCATTTGGCGGGGACGTCGGTTCCCGGGGGAACGGGGCCGGACAACCTGTTGGTTGACGGAACGACCAGCTCGTTCCTGCTGACCTTCGATCGGGACATGAACGCGTCGAGCTTCACCGCCGACAAGGTGCTCCAGATCATGGGGCCGTCCGGGGCGATCCTGGGTCCGCAATACTTCGCCTCCAACGCGATGGGCGAGTTGATCCCCATGCCGCCGAGCCCCGGCGCGACGAGCCTCCTCTCGTCGAAGCTGAGCGTCCCCGGCTTCGGCGGCACGTTCATCGCCGCCAACGTCACGGTGAGGCTGAACATCGACTTCCCGGTCGACGCCGGACTGACGGCGGTCTTGGTCGCCCCCGACGGAACCCGGCTGACCCTCTTCTCGCAGGTCGGCGGCCTCGGGTCCAACTTCACGAACACGGTCTTTAGCGATTCGGCCTCCCAGTCGATCACGGCCGGATCCGCGCCGTTCACCGGAACGTTCCGGCCCAGCGGCGTCGGCGGCCTGTCCGTCTTCAACGGCAAGTCGATCGAGGGGGACTGGAAACTTGAGATCACCAACACGCGGGGGGGAACCGCCGGCGTGCTGCGCGATTGGTCGCTGAGCGTCACGCCGGTGATCTCGGTGACGCCGGTCAACCCGGTCAACGGGCTGACCAGGACGTTCTCGGTCAACTTCCCGAGGCAGTCGCTCAGCGGCACCTACACGGTTCAGGTGGCGTCGAACATCCTCGACGCCAACGGCCAGGCGCTCGACGCGAACCTCAACGCGGGGCTCGACGTGCTCCGCGGCGAGGCGGCCTCCGTCCCCACGACGACCGTCTCCTACGGCAGCGGCCCGGTGAACCAGAGTCTCTCCGGCGGCCAGATCGCCTCGCGAATCAACGTCCCCGACAATTTCCCCATCCAGGGGGTGACGGCCTCGGGGCGGTCGGGGCTTCGGCTCCGGCTCAATCTCAGCGCGAACAACGTGGCGCCCCTGACGGCGACCCTGATTTACCATCCGGACTCGCCCGGCGCCCACTCGCTGGTTCTGTTCTCCGGCCTGGTCCAGGGGCCAAGCGGCGGCGGGTTCGTCGACACGCTCTTCGACGACGCCGCGACGACCCCGATCAGCCAGGGCGCCCCGCCGTTCTTCGCCGGCCCCTACGCCCCCAAGAACCCCTTCCTGACGGTCCCGGGAGGACCGGATCAGGGCGGCTTCCTGGGGCTCCTGTCGGGGGGAACGTGGGAGCTGGTGATTGAGAGCTCCGGCGGCGGCAACGCCACGCTCAACAGTTGGTCGCTGATCTTCGAGAAGCCCCTGCCGACCTCGGGGCTGGGCCAGCCGGTCGCCGACATGACCGGCGGAAGCTTCCGCATCTTCCAGATGAACCCGACCGATCCGCTCTCGCGGAGCGAGTGGACGGCCGTCGGCCCCGCCCCCTTCCTCAACATCGCGGGCGATGGAACGTCGGCCGGCCGGATCGGAGCCATGGCGCAAGACCCGTCCGACCCGACGGGCAACACGTTCTACGTCGCCGGCGCCAGCGGCGGCATCTGGAAGACCAACAACTTCCTGACGACCGACCCGCAGGGGCCGACCTACATCCCGCTGACCGACTTCGGCCCGTCCAACGGCATGAACATCGGCGGCCTCACCGTCTTCCCCCGCAACAACGACCCGAACCAGTCGATCATCATCGCCTCGACCGGCGAGGGAGACTCGGGGAGCCCGGGCGTCGGCTTCCTGATCTCCAAAGACGGCGGCGCGACCTGGAGCCTCTTCGACAGCGCGACCAACGTCGACGCCTCGGGCGACCCGCTGCCGTACAACTCGCCGCTGCGGGATCGGACCTTCGTGGGCTCGACCTCGTTCAAGGTCGTCGTCGATCCCACGGCCACGTTCCAGGGCGAGGTCATTATCTACGCCGCGATCAGCGGGCGCAACGGCGGGCTTTGGCGGAGCCTGGACACCGGCGACCATTGGCAGTTGATGCGGGCCGGCAACGCCACCGACGTGGTTCTCGACCCGTCGAGCAACACCGGCGGCGACGGCAACCTGCAAGTCGTCATCGCCGCGTTCCAGGGCGACGGCGTCTACCTCAGCCCCAACCGCGGCCAAATCTGGAACCTGATGGCCGGCGGCGTGGGCAACCCGCTGATCGTCGACACCCTCAACAATAGGAACGTCGGCGTCGGCAACCTTGGCGCAAGCCCCAACGGCGCCCACGGGCGGATCGCGCTGGCCAAGCCCGCCCTGACGGCCAGCCCGGTTCAAAACCAGATCTACTCCGGTTGGCTGTACGCCGCGGTCTCCGACGCCGGCGGCAACCTCTTCGGGGTCTTCATGACCAAGGATTTCGGTCAAAACTGGGTCAAGATCCGCATCCCGACCGAGCCGACCGTGGGGGGCTTCACCCCGGCCATGCCCAGCAACAACATCGGGCTGGGCGACTACAACGTGACCAACGGCGCGGGCAATTTCGACATCACGCTGGACATCGATCCCACCAACCCCAACATCATCTACCTGGGTGGATACCACGCGTGGGCGACGGGATCCGGCATGATCCGGATCGACGCGACCAAGGTTTGGGACGCCCACAACTTCACCTTCCACTCGGCCGTCTCCGGGGATGGGGCCACCGACTACAACTCGACGGGGGCGATCACGGTCGGCTCGTACGCGGACGGCCCGTATGGACTTTTGGGGTCCCTCTCGCAGAATTATCTCAACCTCATCCGCGATCCGTTCGACCCGTTCAACGCGAACTCCACCATCCTCACGCGAAACCTGAACCAGTTCGCCAACAACGGCTTCGGCGCGGAGTGGATCCCGTTCGACATTCCCTTGCCCCCGCCGATCCCGGGGGATCCCTACCTGAACGCGCCGCCGAGCTATCACCGGCTCGTCACGATGATTGATCCGACCACGGGCCTGACGCGGTTGGTCTATGGAACCAACCGCGGGGTCTGGTCGGTCCTCGATGACAAGGGCGTTCAGCTCACCGAGGCGAGCGTCGGCTCGACGCCGACGCCGGGCGGGGACCGCAACGGCAACCTGCAAATCGCCCAGTTCTTCTACGGCGCCGCGCAGCCGAGCAACGTCGCGGTGGCCGCCAGCTACGACCAGGCCCTCTTCTACGCCGGCGGCAACGATGGCGGGCCATCGTCGGACGATCTGGTCGTCGTTGACGGCCAGCTGGCCTGGACCAGCACCGGCGAGGGGTACGTTGGGGGAGGCGTGGCCACGAACCAGCAGGGGGACGGCACGCGCTACCAGGCGTTCGTTCCCGGTTCGATGCCGACGAACCTGGGAACCACCTTCTTCCGCGTCGACCACGTGGGGCGGACTTTTGGGCTGTTCCAGCAGAGCGGTGGGTCGAACACGCCCGACCCACAGTGGGGCGGCGGCGTCGGCGCGACCTTCGCCGTCAACCCGGTCAACGGCGATCAGATCATCATCAGCTCCAACACGGGCCGAATCTTCGCCACCGAGAACCGGGGCGCGACCTGGTTCGAGATTGGGGCGCCGTCGGTCTTCGGCAATCCGGGAAACTTTAGCCAGGCCCTGGCCTACGGGGCGCCCGATCCCGGAGCGCCGTCGGGCGTGGGCAACCTCGGCAACTTCATGTACGTCGGCACGGCGACCGGCCAGGCCTACATCACCCGAACCGCCGGCGGCGGCGCCGGCGCGAGCTGGTTCAACATCTCGCTCGGCCTCGACGGCTCCCCCGTCAAGCAGATCATCACCAACCCGGCGCGGGGGTCGCATTCGGCCTACGCCGTCACGACGACGGGCGTCTTCTTCATCAGGGATTCCGTCGCCCTGGCTCAGAACCCCGACGTTCCCGCCCTGGGGTGGGTCAACGTCACCGGCAACCTCCGCGAGCTCTCGTACGCGATCTTCGGCCAGACCTACGACCCGACCGCGAACCCCGGCGGGATCGGCCTGGACCAGTCGCTGTCGCTGGCGACGATCGCCGTGGACTGGCGGTACTCGATCCCCAACGCCGACGGGGATCCCGCCGGCTCGGGGCTCCACCCGGTCCTCTACGTCGGCGGCGACTCGGGGGTCTTCCGGTCCCTGGACAACGGGGCGACCTGGACCGCCTTCCCCGACCAGTCCATCGACGGCTCGCTGGCGCAGGGCGGCCATCTGCCCCGCGTCAGCGTCAGGGACCTCGACCTGTCGCTGGGCAACATCAACACGGCCACCGGCATGCCCAACCTCGCCGGACCCCACGACCCGACCGCGCCCAGCGCGGCCGACCCGAACCTGCTCTTGGCCACCACCTACGGCCGGGGCCAGTTCGCCATCAAGATGGCGCCCCTGATCCTGCCCGGCTCCGCGGGGATCAACCCGGCCGACACCACCGGCCGGGGGCCCGACGGCTCGATCTTGGTCGACACGTCGCGGTTCCGGGTCCAGGGCCTGAGCATGACCACCGGCTTCGGCAACGCGACCCGGATCACGATCTTCGACGCGACCGACAACAAGATCATCGGCGGCTTCGATCCCGCCAAGCCGGAGACCAACGTCGCGGCCAACTGGACCAACGCCTTCGGCAACTTCTCCGTCGCGGTCAACGCCGGCGCGATCCCGGCCAACGGTCCCAGGGTCATCCAGATTTACGCCACCGACGACTCGGGAGCGATCGGCAACGCGCTCACGTTCTCGATCATCCTCAACGCCGACGACATTGGCGAACATCTCGTCCCCGAAGATCCGTCACTGGCCTTCTACGGACCCGACAACACGAGCCTCGTGCCCCCGACGATCTACACCAACACGCCGACCCCGCGGTTCGTCGGAACGACCTCCGCCGGCGCGACGGTCGAGCTGCTCTACCAAAACGGCGCCGGCGACTATGTGCCGTTCGGCTCGCCGGTCGTCACGACGGCCGACGGCCTCGGCAACTTCACGCTGACCTTCCCCAACGTGGGGGTCTCCCAGGGAACCTTCGCGGTTAAGGCCAGGGCCTACAACTCCTTCGGGCCGGCCGACAACCCCAGTCCCCCCATCGCCTTCACCATCAAGCTGAACGGGCCGGCCGCGCCGCCGACCCTGGCCTTGGATCAGTACTACGACTCGGGGATCAAGGGCGACAACATCACCGACGTCCGGACGCCGTTCTTCGTCGGCTCGATCGGCGCGGCCAACGCGGGGTCGATCATCCGGATTTACGTCGCCGCGGCCAACGGCTCGCCCACGGGCCAGCCGCTGGCCCAGACCTTCGCCAACTCCCAGGGCGAGTTCTCGGTCCAGTTGCCGCTGGCGCTCTCCAACGGCGAGATTCGGCTCGTGGCCACCGCCGTCGACCCCGCCGGCAACCCGGCGCCCGGCCAAAGCCCGGTCCTGACGACGACGATCGTCTCGGTGGGCCTGAGCTACTCCGGCGACCCGATCGACTACTACAGGGACCACGGCCTCACGCCGTTGCCGCCGGCTCCGGTGGCCTCGCGGGCCCAGGGCGCGCTCTACTACCGCAACCCGGCCACCGGGCTCGGTCAGTGGTTCGTCAAGGCCGCGCCGCCTTTGAACGTCCCCTTCTGGGCCCCCAACGGGATCGCCCTCGGCGCGATGAACGACATCCCGGTCACCGGCGACTTCGACGGCGACGGCAAGGCCGACCTGGCGGCCTTCAACCAGAGCACCGCCACCTGGGTCGTCCATCAGTCGTCGCGAGGGAGCGCGACGTTCCAGTTCGGAGCGCCCGGCGTCAGCGTTCCCGTCGTCGGCAACTTCGACGGCCCCGGCGTCACGCAGTTTGGGGTCTATTACGTCAACGCCGACGGCGTCGGCGTCTGGAGCGTGACGAGCTCGGCCACCGGCGTTCGACAGTACGGGTTCGGCAGGGCGGGGGACATCCCCCTGGTCGGCGACTTCGGCGGCGTCGGCAAGGATCAGATGGCCATCTACCGGCCCAGCACCGGCGAGTTCCGGGTCTTCATGCCCGCCGAGGGCGGCCAGCCGGCCAGCAGCATCATCGTGGCCACGATGGCGCCCAACCAGATTCCGGTCCCGGGCCAGTACGACAACCTGTATTACTTCGCCAACGGCCTGCCGTACCGAACCGAGCCGGCGGTCTACAATCCCGCCACGGGCGTCTTCACGATCGCCCGACCGGCCGGGTCGCTCTTCCCCAGCCAGGTCACGTTCCGGCCCGGCGACGTCCCCGTTCCGGCGGACTACAACGGGTCCGGCTGGGACCAGCCGGGCGTCTACCGGCCCAGCACGGCCGAGTTCCTCATCAAGCTGAACCAGAGGGATCCCGGCGGCGCCGGCGCCGACGTCCGGATCGCCGCCTTCCCCGGTCTTTTGGGAGGGAGCGTCGTTCCTCCGGGAGCGCCTTTGTCCTACAAGCTCCCCACCGCCGCCGCGTTGAAGGCCGGGGAAGGGGGGCCGACGAGCCCAACCGGGCCCGGCTCGCCGGGAGGGGGAGCGTCCCCCCTGGCCTCCGCGCCGACGGAGCCCGCGCCCGCCTCGACCCCGGCTCCGCCCCCGGCCGCTCCGTTGCCGACGCCCGCGGCCCCGCCGGCGCCCGTGGTGGTCGCCCCGTCGCTCCACTACGTTTCGGCCAATCCGCCGGGAGTCGCGCGGCCCTGGTTCGCGGGGACGGCGGCGCCGGGAACGACCGTCGACCTGTTCCTAAGCGGTTCGGGAGTCATCGGCTCCAGACGAGTTGGGACCGCGACGGCCGACGCGGCCGGCGCCTTCGGCTTCCAGCTTCCCGCCGGGGCGAAGAACGGAAGCTACACGCTGGTGGCCCAGGCCCGGGGCGCCGACGGCTCGTCGACCCCGATCGCCGGAACGTCGTTCAACATCGGCCCCGCGCCGGTCGCCCGGGCTCCCCGGACCCCGACCCGGTTCGCCCCGATCGCCAGGGCCCCGATTCCGGCCCCCCGGCTCTCGGGACCGGCCGCCGCCCCGATCGTCCGGGCTCCGGTCGCTCCGGTCTCTCGACCCCCGCTCCCGGTTCGCCGGTTCGCCGTCGCCGGATCGGCCGCCGCAAACCCGGCCGACCGACCAGCCGGCCTGATCCGAGACGCCATGCGGCGAGGATGACCTGATCCCACCGGCGCCGATCAACGAGTTCGGCGCCCAATCAACCAAGGCCCGAGGCGGTCCACCAAGCCGCCCCGGGCCTTTTTTCGTTGGGATGGGGCCATGCGGCCTCGGGGTTTGTTAGGGTTCCAGTTCATCTTGGGCCGAGTGGCGAATGGCCAAGACACTGATTACGTCGTCATCGACGGTGTAGAGGATGCGATAGACGCCGGGACGCTTGCCGTAGAGGGCTTCCCGGATCGGAAGCCCGAATCTCTCGGATGCTTCGACGGCTAGGGGGCGCAGCATGGGATTGTCGGCTAGCTTGGCGATGGCCTTTCGCAAGCCGGTTAGCCAGCGGTCGGCCGCATCGGGGGAACGCTCGGTGATCCAGTCGAACGCGGCCAGAGCTTCCGCCTCGGCTCTGGGCTGTGATGGCGGCTCATCGGGCTTCCTTCATCCGCGCGGCGGCAAGCCGTGTTTCCATCTCGGCGAACATGGCCTCGATGGGGTGCCCCTTGCCGGCCCTCATTTCCTCAATTGCGACGCGGAGCGATTCCATTTCGGCCGCGTGTTTGGCGGTGTCCATCAGCTTTTGATAGGACGCCGCGTCCTGAACGACCAACTCCGCCTTGCCGTTGATGGTGAGGACCACCGGCTCCCCCGTCTCCTTCAACTGCTTGAGGAACTCCGGGGTCTTCTTCTTGAAATCGGTCAGCGAATGGATGTCGCGACTGAGGTTCATAGCTGGGTCTCCGTTGAGCCTCTAAATAGAATCGAATTCGATTCTAGCGTCTTCGGCCGATGTTCCTCAACGGGAAATAATCCCCTTTATTACCCACTTGCGCGACGCGCGAGCGAATGGATAATAAAGGGGAGCGTTTCCGGCGAAGCCCCGCGCCCGCGGGGCCGCCGCCCCGGCTGGATCCTCGGCGAGGCGAAGCCCATGGGAATTTGGAATATTTTGAAGCGGAAAACGCCGGCGGCTTACGCGGCGGGCGGGTTGAAGGCGCGTTGCCCGCATTGCGAGTTTGATGGGTTTTACAAGAGCCGGGCCCTGCTGAACACCTCCGGAATGACGTTCCTGAAGCTGGATTGGGCCAACAAGGAGGCGACGACCCTAACGTGCGGCCGTTGCGGGCTTGTGCAATGGTTCGCGATCCCTCCGGAGCCGATCCCGGACAAACCGAAGGACTCGGAGGAATGGCCGGATGTCTAGCGAACTGGTCCAGGCGTCGCCGGGCGGGGGCGTCGCGCCGGCGGAGGGAGACGGCTCGGGGCCGCCCGCGCTGATCGAGAGGGCGGGGGGGGCGGCGCGGTTCGCCTGGGACGAGTTCTTCTTCGCCGAGCACCACAACCCCCACACCCGGAAGGCCTACATGCGCGCGGCGCGGCGGTTTTTGGAGTGGGCGGAGGAGCGGGGCGCCGAATTGCCGACGATCACGCCGGGGATGGTCGGCCGCCACCTCGCCGAGATGGGGGGATCGCCCTCCAAGCGGAACCTTCACCTTTCGGCCCTGCGCGGGTTCTTCAACGTCTTGGTGAATCGGCACGTCATGATCTTGAACCCGGCCGCGTCGGTTCGGGGCGTCAAGGAACAGGTCATCGAGGGCAAGACGCCGGAAATCACCGTCGAGCAGGCCCGCGCGCTGTTGGCGTCGGTGGACGCGTCGCGCGTCGTCGGCCTGCGGGATCGGGCGATTCTCGGAACGTTGACCTACACCGCCTGCCGGGCTGGGGCGGTCGCCGGGCTCCGGCTGGGGGACTTTCAGAGCGACGGAGCGCGGGCCTCGCTGCGGTTTCGGGAGAAGGGGGGCCAGAGCCGGGAAATCCCCGCCCGGCGTGAGTTGAAGAACTTCATCCGGGCCTATCTCGACGCAGCGGATTTGGCCGACCAGCCGAAGGATTCGCCCCTGTTCCGTGCGGCGGCCAACGGAGCGTCGAGGCGGCTGACCGACAACCCGCTCACCAGCAAGCGGATTTGTGAGATGGTCAAGCGGCGGCTCAAGCACGCCGGCCTGCCGTCGCGGCTTTCGCCCCACAGCTTCCGCGTCGCGGCCATCACCGACCTGCTAAGGCAGGGCGTTCCGCTTGAGGACGTCCAATACCTCGCCGGCCACGCCGAGCCCCGGACGACCCGGCTTTACGACCGCCGGCGAAGGACGGTCTCCCGGGACGTCGTCGAACGGATCTCGATTTAAACGGAGGGGCGGGGGAGGAGGCGCGCGACCCCGCCGCGTCTTTCTCGCGCGCGGGGCGGATTGGCCGTCGACTCCGTCATTGGCCCCGTTTCCCTTGCCGATTCAATGTCATACAGTGTGTCGCGGCCATTCGACGATCGCCGAGACGTTTCCGGGTGGAATTCATGCCCAAGATTTCGAAAACCCTGGCGATCGCGATCGTTTCGGCTTCGGCGATCGTCGTTCATCTGGTTCTCAGGTTCGGTTTCGGCGCCGATGAGTGGACGGCTCGGCTTCCCTTGCTGGTTGGGCTTCTGTCCGGCGGCGTCCCATTAATTTATGAACTCGTCGCGAAGGCTTGGAATAAAGACTTCGGGTCGGACTTCCTGGCCGGGATCTCGATCGTCACCGCCGTTTTGCTCGACGAATACCTCGCCGGGACGATCGTGGTTTTGATGCTCTCGGGAGGGGAGGAGCTGGAGCGGCTGGCGCTGAGCGGCGCGTCGTCGGTGCTCGACGCCTTGGCCCGGCGGCTGCCGTCGGTCGCCCACCGTCGGGAGGGGACTGAGATTCGGGACGTCGACGTCTCCGAGGTCGCCGTCGGCGACGAGCTGGTGATCCATCCCCACGAGGTTTGCCCGGTGGACGGTGAGGTCATCGACGGCCGGGGCGTGATGGACGAATCCTACCTGACGGGCGAGCCGTTCAAGATCACCAAGACCCGGGGCTCGGCGGTGATCTCGGGGGCGATCAACGGGGAAACGGTCCTGACGATCCGCGCGACGCGCCCGGCCATCGATTCGCGGTACGCCAAGATCATGGAGGTGTTTCGCGACTCGGAGGCGAACCGGCCCCGGATCCGGCGGCTGGGGGACCGGCTGGGAGCGGTTTACACGCCGCTCGCGCTGGCCGTGGCGGTTCTCGCGTGGGGGATCAGCGGCGAGCCCGTCCGGTTTTTGGCGGTGCTGGTGATCGCCACGCCTTGCCCGCTCTTGATCGCGATCCCGGTGGCGATTCTGGGAACGATCTCGCGGTGCGCCCAGCGGGCGATCATCGTCAAGAGCCCCGCCGCGCTCGAAAAGATCGCCGAGTGCCGCGTGGCGATCCTCGACAAGACGGGGACGCTGACCCACGGCGAACCCACGCTGACCGAGGTGATCGCGGCGGAGGGGTTCGGGCGGGACGAGGTTCTCGGCCTGGCGGCCAGTCTGGAGCGGTACTCGAAACACCCCCTGGCCGGAGCCGTGTTGGCCGCGTCGTCGGCCTCGGGCTTGCGTCTTGAGGAGCCGACGGAGATTTCCGAGTCGCCGGGGCAAGGGTTGCGCGGGATCATCGGCGGCCGTCGCGTTCGAATCGCCAACCGCGGCAGGCTGGAGCGGGAGGGGGTGCCCGGCGTCGAGCAATTGCCGCCGATCGCCCCCGGCCTGGAATGCGTCGTGGAGGTCGACGGGCGCTACGCGGCGACGTTCCGTTTTCGCGACGCGCCCCGGCGGGAGAGTCGGGGCTTCGTGTCGCATCTGGGGCCCCGGCACAACTTCCGCCGCGTGATGATCGTCTCGGGCGACCGCGAGGCGGAGGTGCGCGACCTGGCGGCGGAGGTTGGGGTTTCGGAGGTGGTCGCCCAGGCCAGCCCCGAGGAGAAGCTGGAGATCGTCCGCCGGGAGACGGCGAAGGCCGACACCTTGTTCGTCGGCGACGGCGTCAACGACGCCCCGGCGATGATGGCCGCGACGGTCGGCGTCGCCATGGGCCGCAACAGCGACGTGACGACCGAGGCGGCCGACGTCGTGATCCTCGACAACTCGTTGACCCGCGTTGATGAGTTCATCCACATCAGCGAGCGGATGCGCGGAATCGCCCTGCAAAGCGCGGTGGGCGGGATGGCCCTGAGCGTCGTGGGAATGCTCGTCGCCGCGGCGGGGTGGCTAAGCCCCGTCCAGGGGGCGATCGGCCAAGAGGTCATCGACGTCGTGGCGGTGTTCAACGCCCTCCGGGCGTCGGTCCCCCCCAAGGTTCGACACGACGAGCTTTAGCCGATCAACGCCCGCTGCGGGTCAGGGTCGTTTTGATCCAGGCGATGTTGCGTTCGAGTTCCTCGGAGGAGCGCCGAAACGCGGTGAAGCTCGATCCGAGAAAACGGAGGCAGAGCAGCGAAAACAAGGCGCCCAGGACGAGGCAGCCCAGACCGACGAGCATGAGGGCGACGCCGAGGCCCAGCTGAAGCGCTCCGGCGAGCCAGACGGCCAGGCCGGCGACGATCGCCGCCATGCCGGCGATCAGGACCAGAGCCAAGACGGCGAGGCCGACGACCGCGGGGAGCGCCTTGAGCAGGCTCTCCCGCGCGTCGGCCGCGGCCAGCTTGGCCTGAAGGGAGGCGAGCGAGGCCAGATCGTTGCCGAACGAGCCGACGCCCTCCATGAGGCCGTTGGAGTTCGACTTCGCGGCCGGGCCGCCGTCCTTGTTCAGGATCGTTTGATGAGCCATCCGATCAAGACCCCCACGGCCAGCGACGCGGCGATGGCTTTAACGGGATTGGAGGAGATCGCGTCCTCGAACGAACGGCGGTACGGTTCGGTGGTCTCCTCCATTTCGCTCCAGGCTCGCTGGGCGCCGCGGCCCATGTCCTGGAAGCCGCGACGAGCCTGATCGCTCATCTCATGGAAGCCCCGGCGCGCTTGATCACCGGCTTCGCCCAGGGCTTCGCGGGCGTCCTCCATCGTTTGGCGAGCGCCGGCGGTCCAACCTTCGGGAGCTTGGCGGGAAAACATGGAAGTCTCCTCATGAGAGTGATTGTGAAAACGAAAAACGAACGTTAGCCGCGCTTCGGCATCCGGTAGACGAAGCCGCCGCCTTCGCTCGGTCTCTCCGCCCCGCGCGACGCGCCGTGAGCGAAGTCTTCCGGAACGTGGGCGCTCATGTGTTGCTTGAGCTGATTTTCCAGCCAAACCGCGGCGTAGTTTTGGGCCGACTGGCTGACGAGCGGCCAGAGCATGCCCGCGGCCCAACCCGCGGCCCGCCTCGCGATGGATTTCGGGGGCTTCGACGGCGCCGGCGGGCGCTCCAGGAACGATTGGGCCTCTCGCGAATTCCGTTCGACCCAACGCGCGGGCTCGCGGCGGCGGCTGGGAACGAGGAGATAACCGGCCGCCAGCCCGACGCCGACCAGGACGTACGGGTGCTTGCCGACGACCGCGCGCCAGTCCATCGCCTCCTCGACGTCGCCGACGACGTGGGAGACGTCGTAGTGCATGTCGTGCCGGATCTGGGCCATCTGGCGTCGGATCTCGTCAACGTCGGTCATGACTGGGTCGCCTCGGGAGGTGTCAGGGCGTTCGGAATCGCGACCGCCGCCTCGATGGGCGTCCGCGCGGTCAGTTCGGCCCGGGTCACGATCCCGAGGAGGCTTCCCTCGGGGTCGACGACCAGGACCCACCGCGATCCGGTCTCGGTCAGCGCCCGGACGACCTGGTCGAGCCCGTCTTCGGCGGCGACCATGGGGACGTCGCGGGTCATGACGCGCGTGACCGGCTGGTGACCGAGTTCGTCGACGTCGGCCACCGCCAGGGCGACGCCCCGGTCGACGACCACGCCAATCAGCTTGCCGGCGTCGACGACCGGAATCATGTCGGTGTTTTCATCTTTGAAGACCATGACGGCTTCCGTCACCGTGCTGAACGGCGAACAGGTCCGCGAAATGGGCGCCATTACGTCGGCCGCCGTCGGCGCGGGCGACGAGGCGTTTTCCATTTCCACGGGATTCGACGGCGAGGCGATCATGAAGGACGCTCCAACGCATGTAAGTCGTCCGGTTCGCGCGGGCGGGAGGCCAACAAACGCCGAACCGGCGGACCCGGGGATATGCCGCAAATCGCGCGCCGGGTTATTTCGAGGACGATTCGACCGGGGTTTTCGCGACATCTTGGCGAAGGGCGAGGATCAAATCCCGGGCCGCGGCCAGCGAGACGACGACCCGGTTCGCGGAGGCGGGGCGGAGCATTTCCACCACCCGGGAGGTTTCGGCCTCGGCGTCCCAATGTCCGAAGACGATGGGAACGCCCTGGTATTGACCGCGCAGCCGCCTGGTCAGGTAGCGGGCCCGCGTCAGCCCGTCGGGGGGAAGATGGGAGACCAGAATCAGGGCCGGATCGAGCGCGCCGACCTTGTCGGAGATTTGCAGCGACGAGCCCCCGGCCGAGAGGATGACGAACCGGACGCCGACGGGCTTCAGCAGCGTGTTGAGCATGCGGAGCACCAGGGAGTCGCCTCCTCCTCCCGTCGCGATTCCGATCAGGGGAGCCGTCTCGGGGTCGCCGAAATCGGGTCGGTGGGGGATCTCCAGCGCCGAGTCGGGCGTCGCGGCCCTCGGCTCGGTGGGCCGGAGGGGAGTCGGATCGAAGTCCTCTCGATCGGCCAAATCGTCGAGCCACTCGCGGATGAGCCGCCAAAGGAAGGCGACGTCGCGGTTGTCGACGAACTTCCGGGAGAGGTCGTGCTCGGCCCGGGAGAGGTTGGGAATGAGGATCTCGTCGCAGACGTTTTCGAAGGAGGTCGCCTTCAAAGCCTCGTCGAGGATCGCCAGGGCGCCGTCCTGGTCCCGGTTTAGCGCCCGCTGATACCATCGGACGTCGTCGGTCACCGCCATGTCGTGCCGCAAGAGCGTGTCGAGGAACTCGAGGCCCGGGATCACGCGCCCGGCGACCGCCAGGCAGACCGTCAGGGCGTTGGTCAGAAACAGGCCGAGGCCGCCCCAGAGCCAGGTCCAGAATAGGGCCGAGACCAAAAGCCCAACCGGCGAGACCCCCGCGCTTTTGCCGTAAATGAGGGGCTCGATGCTGTTGAAGGTCAGCTCCAAGACCGCGAAGAGGGCGATGACCAGAACCGGCGGCCACCAGCCGCTTGAGTACGCGAGCGCCAGCAGAGTGGGAAACAGAAACGCCACGGTTGGCCCCACGTAGGGGATGAAGTGGAGGGCCCCGGCCAGAAACCCGCAGAGGGCCGGCGAGGGGATGCCGATGGCCCAAAGCCCCAGCGCGACGAGCAGGCCGAAGCTGGTGTTCACAAGCGCCAGGGCGGTGAGGTATCGGCTGAGGCTGTGGCCGATCTCCGCGAGCGTCTTGGTGGTCACGCCGATCCGCCCCCAACCGGCGAGTCGGGTGATCCGGTTGGCGATGTCCTCGCGCTGAAGGAGCAGGAAGACGACCAAAAGCAGAACGATGCCGATCATCGCCGCGACCGCCTCGACCGGGCCCATCACGCTGCGGAACCGCTCCAGCGAGGCGAACCCCGAGACGACCCGCACCGAGACGGCCGACCGCTCCTCGGTCGACTGGAACGCCTGAAACGTCTCGTCGACCGTCGTGACGATCTTGCCTATGGTCGACTCGTCCGACGGCTTCAGCCGGCCGAACTTCTCCCGCATGTTTTCCTGATATTTGGGAAGATCCTCGACCAGGCTCGCGACCTGTCCGCCCACGACGTAGGCTATTCCGCCGATCGCCCCCAACAACAAAAGCAGGACCAGGGCGATGCTGAGGACCCGGGGCGTTCCCAGGCGCTCCAAGCGCGACACCACGGGCGCCAAAAGGAACGCCAACAGCACGGCCAGGGCGATCGGCTTGAGCATCTCGGCCGCCGCCCACATCGCCACAACAATCAAGAATCCAACGATCAGGGCGCTCGCCCTTCGCGTCGAATTCATCGTGTTCGTCTTTAAAACCATCGCCCGTCCACCCGCCCGTTCGCGCGTCAGTTTGGTCGGCGTCGTCCACGGCCGTCGACGCACGCAAAGGAGGCGCCAAAGTCAAAACGGTCGACGGCGGCGTCGGCCCGCGGGTCGGGCGGTTTTCCAAGCTAGGCGGGCTTATATTCCGTGGTGTCGATCTTGTAGTTGGCGATCTTCGCCGAGATGCTCCGCCGCGAGAGGCCGCTGATCTTGGCGCAGCGGCCGACGTGGCCCCGGCACCGCTTCAGGGCCCGCCGCAGGTAGCGCTCCTCGAAGGTCGCGGTCAGTTCCGAGAGCTGTTCGGTCAGGGGGCGCTCCAGATCGACCCGAAGCGGGGACTTGCGCCCCTTGCGGGGCAGGAGGTCGCGGGGCAGGTTCTCGGCCCTGATCTCGCCGTCGATCGCGGTGACGCAGGCCCGCTCCATGGCGTTTTCGAGCTGTCGGATGTTGCCGGGCCAGTCGTGGGCGAGCAGCCGCTCCATCGCCTCGCTGGAGATCTGTTGGGGAGGATGGCCGGGCCTGGAGTACTTCTGGACGAAGTGGGCGGCCAGAAGCGGAATGTCCTCGGGACGTTGCCGCAGCGGGGGAAGGTCGATCTTCACGACGTTGAGCCGGTAGTACAGATCCTCGCGGAACTTCCCCTCCTTGACCAGATCCTCGAGGCTCCGGTTGGTCGCGCCGACGACCCGGACGTCGATGTCGATCGCCTGGTTGCCGCCGACGCGCTCGAACCGGCGGTCCTGCAGCACGCGGAGCAGCTTCACCTGCATGGACATGGGGATGTCGGCGACCTCGTCGAGGAAGAGGGTGCCGCCGTTGGCGGTCTCGAACCGCCCCTTGCGCTGGCCGCTCGCGCCGGTGAACGAGCCCTTTTCGTGACCGAACAACTCGCTTTCCAGGAGCGATTCGGAAAGCGCCGCGCAGTGCACGGGGACGAAGGGGCCGTTGCGGTGAGCGGCCGAGGCTTCATGGATGGCCCGGGCGACCAGCTCCTTGCCGGTCCCGGTCTCCCCCTCGATCAGGACCGTGGTCGTGGTGTCGGCGATGTGGCCGATGAGGTCGAAGATGTCGTACATCCGGGGGCATTTGCTGAGGATGTTCCAGAACCGATGCCGCTCGCCGATCTGGGCGCGGAGGGCGGTCAACTCGTCCTGAAGCGTCCGCTCGCGGAGCGCCCGCTCAACCAGCACGCAGAGGTGTTGGGGGTCGGGGGGCTTGGTCAGGAAGTCGTAGGCCCCCATCCGCATGGCCTGAACGGCCTCGTTGATGCTGCCGTGGCCGGTGGTGACGATGGTCGTCACGGGCAGGCGGCGGTTCTGAATCTCCTCAATCAGCTTCATGCCGTCGAGCTTGGGCATCCGAAGATCGGTGATGACGATGCTGTAGGGGCGCTGTTGCAGCTTCGTCAGGGCCTGGGAGCCGTCGGCGGCCAAGTCCACCTCGATCCCCAGAGCCATGCCGAGCAGTTGTTGAAACGAGACGCGCGTGTCCTCGTCGTCCTCGACCAGAAGAATCCGCCGCGTCGCGCCCAGGCTCTCGGCGGGCTTTTCCTTCTCCGCGGCGTCGCGGCGGGTGGCAACGCTGTGATCTTTTCCCGCGGCGGTCGTCATTCGGGTCGCTCCGGTGTCGATCCTCGGGGTCGCTCAAAACCCCGATTCTAACAGGTCGGCCGGCGGGCGTCATGAGGGGCGGAAAGAGGGCGGGGCGCCGCGGGGGGGCCGGTCCTCGTCTCCAGAGCCCCAATCCCAGCGCGCCGCGGCCGTCGGAGGGTTTTTGGAACGCGGTTTGCTTGAAGAAGAACTATCCCGACATGCAAGCATAAAGGAAAGACGAACCATGCGCGTCGTCGCGGCTTCGGATTGGGATTCGAGAAGAAACCATGAACGTCGAACATTCGCCTCTCGGCGACCTGTGCCGCGGGTTCGCCGAGGCGATGCCTTTGATCGTTTGGACCGCCGGCCCCGACGGCCGTCCCGACCATTTCAATAGCCGATGGCCCGGTTACACGGGGCTTTCCTCGGAATCGGGCCTGGGCGACGGGTGGATCGAGGCGATGCACCCGATGGACCGCGATCGCCGGGCGAGCGACTGGAGGGCCGCCGTGGAGCGGGGCGAGGCCGGCGAGTTCGACTGCCGGCTTCGGAGGGTCGACGGATTGTATCGCTGGCATTTGGTCCGCGTCGCGCCCGTCCGCGACGATCGCGGGACGATCATTCGGTGGGTCGGCTCGATGCTCGACGTCGACGACCAGCGCCGAGGGGACGAGGCGTTGGATCGCCTCGTTGGGGAGCGAACCCGCGAATTGCGGCGCAGCAACGACGAGCTGGAGCGGTTCGCGATGGTCGCCTCGCACGACCTTCAAGAGCCCTTGCGGAAGATCCAGGCGTTCGGCGATCGGCTTCAGGCCAAGCACGCCGCCGGGCTCGACGCCCAGGGCCGGGAGTATCTGGGGCGCATCGTCGGCGCGGCCGCCCGGATGCGGGCCATGGTCAACGACGTGCTGGCGTTGGCCCGGGTCGCCGCGGAGCGGCGGCCGTTCGTCTCGGTGGACTTGGGGGCCGTGGCCGAGGAGGTCGTCGCCGACCTGGAAACCTTGATTCGACGGACGCGGGGACGAGTCGAGTTGGGGGTTTTGCCGACCATCCGGGCGGATCCGATCCAAATGCGGCGGCTGCTCCAAAACCTGATCGTCAACGCCCTGAAGTTCCACCGTCCCGGAGAGGCCCCGATGGTTCGGGTGACCGCCCGCCCGGTCTTCGCCGACGGCGAGCCGAACCCGGTCGCGCACGAACTGGCGGTCGCCGACGACGGCGTCGGATTCGAGGAGGTCAACCGAGATCGGATTTTTCTGCCCTTCCAGCGCCTGCGGGGACGAAACGAATACGGCGGCGCCGGCCTCGGACTGGCGATCTGCCGTCGGATCGTCGATCGGCACTCGGGCGCGGTGACGGCGACGAGCGAACCGGGAAGGGGATCGACCTTTTGGGTGACGCTGCCGGTTCGCCCCGGCGATCGGGACGCCGCGACGCGGGACGGAGAGCCGCTCGAAGAACCAGACGGAGAGACCGGTGGATAAGGCGCCAATCCGCATCATGCTCGTCGACGACGACGAGGACGACTACGTCCTGACGCGCGACCTGCTGGCCGACATTCCCGAGTTCCGGTTCGAACTCGATTGGGTCTGCGACGTCGAGGCCGCGCTTGAGGAGATGTGCCGGGGAGGGCGCGACCTCTACCTCGTCGACTACAGGATGGGACGGCTCGACGGCCTGGACCTGATCCGCGAGGCCATCGCCCGGGGATGCTCCGCGCCGATCATCCTGTTGACCGGAATGAGCGATCGGACCATCGATCTGGACGCCATGCGGGCCGGCGCCGCCGATTTCCTGGAAAAGGGGGGACTCAACTCCGTCCTCCTGGAGCGGTCGATTCGGTACAGCCTCCAAGAGAAGCGGCACGCCGAGAGCCTCGAGCGCCGGGTTCGGGAGCGAACCGCCGAGCTGGCCCGCGCCAACAAGGCCCTTCGGGAGCAGATCGCCGACCGCGCCCGGGCCGAGGAGGCCCTCCGGGCGGCCGATCGACGCAAGGACGAATACCTGTCCACCCTGGCCCACGAGCTGCGCAATCCCCTGGTCCCGATCCGCAACGCCCTGGAGATCATGAGGCTGGCCGGCAACGCCCCCGAGGTCGTCGAGACCAGCCGCGCCCTGATCGAGCGGCAGCTCAAACACCTCATCCGCCTGATCGACGACCTCATGGACGTCGCCCGAATCTCCCGGGGCCTGATCAAGCTGAAGTTCGATTCCGTCGAGGCGGCGCTGATCGTCTCCGAGGCCGTCGAGAGCGTCCGCGCGTTCCTGGACAAGACCGATCGGGAGCTGTCGGTCTCCATTCCGAAGGATTCCCTGGTCCTGTGGGTCGATCCCGCCCGGTTGGCCCAGGTGCTTTATAACCTCCTGCACAACGCGATCAAGTACACCGGCCCCGGGGGAAGGATCCAACTGACGGTCCGTCGCGACGGCGACGAGGCCGTCTTCCAAGTCGAGGACGACGGCGTGGGCGTTCCCGAGAAGATGCTGGGAAGGATCTTCGAGGTTTTCACCCAGGTGGATCGAACCGACGGCTCCGTCACCAGCGGGCTGGGGATCGGGTTGTCCCTGGTCAAAACCCTGGCCGAGCTCCACGGCGGCCGAGTCGAGGCGCGTAGCGACGGTCCCGGACGGGGAAGCGAGTTCATGGTGCGAATCCCCATCGGCGCCAACGAGCCGTGAGCGCGTTCGGCATCGCGTTTGCTCTCCCCCACCGTGGAGACGGCCGGCCCCTCCTCGAACATCGAGGAGCGCCGGCGCGAGCACGAAAGGCGGACATCATCATGACGACGCATCCCGTTTCGCGACCGTCCCGAGGCGGCCGCGCCTGGTTCGACGGCGCGGCCCGCTTCTTGAGGAGAATCGTCTCCGGCGCGCCGCCGAAAACCCATCGCGTCCGCGATGGACGCAAGACCACCGGCGCGCCGCGCGGAGGGCACAAACTTTCCGAGGACGAGATCGACCGGAACTCGGAAGACTCGTTCCCGGCGAGCGACCCGCCGAGTTGGAGCGGCTCCGGACTTTGATCCATAAAAAGAAAAAAAAGGCGCGCGAGGTCGTCGGCGCGATCGCCGGCGAACCACTTGGGCGTCGAGGTCGATTTTGGGAGGGCGAGGCTCCCGCCGAGCCGGCGCTGGGCGCGGGGCTCGGCGGGAGCCTCGCCCTCCCGGGGACATGGAGCGCGACGTCCCGGTTCAATCGAATGGATCGTCGCGGAACCTGGTTGGGGGACCGACAATGCCGAAGTTGAAGACGCCTCTTGAACGCGCCATGGCGCTGGCGGCCGTTAGCGGATCGAAGGCGACGCTGGGGCCGGCGTTTCTGGAATCCTCGCGACGCGCGCCGAGGGCCGGCGCCTGGATCCTCGGCGCGCTGGGCGAGATGTTTCTCGACAAAACGGGGCTCTTGCCCGCCCGCTACCGCCCCGCGCTTCTGATTCCCCACGCGCTGGCCGGCGCCTGGGTGGCCAGAGAGACCATGAGGGACGAGGGGGGCGACGATCCCTCGGCGCCGGTCATGGGCGCGATCGTCGCCGCCGGGGTGGCCGGCGTCGCGCCGATGGCCCGGATGGTCCTAAGCCGCGGCCTGGGCGTCTCGGACCCGCTGCTTGGGCTGGCCGAGGATTATCTGGTCTTGAAGCTGGGGGGAGAGGCCACCGGGATGACGTTCAACCAGATGGGAGAATGCGCCAAGGAGGCCGTCGAGGACCTCCGCGACCGGGTCGCCCCGGGCCTGGAGCTTCCCGCGGCGTCTCGAATCGGCGTTGGAGCGCGGGGGGGCGCCGCGAAATGAGAAACGCCGCGCCCGTCGGCCTCGATCCCGTTGGGTTGGGATCGGAGGCGGCGGGCGCGGCGTGTTTTGTTTGGGTCTTGGGCTCGCCGCGGGGAGGGCCGCTACTTGCCGAGGATGTCGAGCCACCCCCGCGAGAAGTAGTCGGCCACCGTGATCGTGAGCAGCAGCGCCGCCCAGAGCAGGGCGGCGACCGAGACGATCTTGGTCAACGCGGGGCTGTAATAGACGTGCATGAAGATCAAGAGGATCATCGCCGCCTTGATCACCGCGATGGTCATCGCGACCGGCAGGTGAAGCGCCCCCAGGGGGAGCATCGCCGCCACCACGGTGGCGACCAGAAGCGCGATCAACGCGACGAAGACCATGAGGTAGGTCTTCACCGAGATAATGTGGGTTTCCGTGTTCGCCATCGTCAGTGCCCTCCAGACAAGTCGATCAGGTAGAGCAGCGGATAAAGGAAGACCCAAACGATGTCGACGAAGTGCCAATAGAGCCCCATCGCCTCGATCTGAGTGGTTCCGTTGCCCGAGAACCAGTTTCGCTTCATCAGGGCCGCCATGATCAGCACGATCACGATGCCGATGATCATGTGGAAGGCGTGGACCCCCGTGATGAAGAAGTAGAGCACGAACATGATCTGGAAGTGGCCCAGGTTCTGTTGCAGCTCCTCGGGGGTGGCGCTGATTTCCGCCAGCGCCGCGGCGTCCTCCGCGGGGACCTGGAAGTTGACGCCGGGGAAGAGGTTGTGCTCGATCTCCATCGAGTACTCGATCGCCTTGACCCCCAGGAACCCCGCGCCCAGGACGGCCGTGGCGACCATGTACCAGACCGTCCTGTCCCGGCGGCCGAGTTGCGACGAGCGCACCGCCAGCGCCATCGTCAGGCTGCTGGTCAGAAGCACCAGGGTGTTGAAGAAGCCAAGCCACACATGCATGTGCAGGCTTCCCAAACGGAACGCCTCCGGCGACAACGCCCGATAGATCGTGTACGCGGTGATGAGACCGCTGAAGAACATGACCTCGGTGGCGAGGAAAAACCACATCCCCAGGATCGACGCGTTGGACTGTTGCTCCACGTCATCGAAATGATGCGAGAGCAACGTCTCGGTGCGCGCGGGGACGGCGGCTTCCTCAAGAGTGATGGACGAGCTGCTCATGGGCGTATTCCCGTTCGGCCTCTTCGGGCGAGTACATGTAAGGTTCGCAGGTCACCAGGACCGGACCATGGAAGTTGTGCGACGTCGGCGGCGACTCGATCTGCCATTCCAGGCCGGTTGCCCCCCAGGGGTTGGAGCCCGCGTTGCGCGGCTGGCGGAGCGACAGGAGGAAGTAGACCAACGGCAGAAGGAAGCCCATGGCGAGGATCGAGGCGCCGGCCGTCGACATGACGTTGAGCACCTGGAATTCGGGGCGGTACTCAAAATAGCGCCGGGGCATCCCAAGCCATCCCAACAAGAACTGCGGCAGGAAGGTGACGTTGAACCCCGCGAAGACCAAAAGGGCCGACAGCTTGCCCCAAAACTCCGGATACATCCGGCCGGTGATCTTCGGCCACCAGAAGTGAAGGGCTCCCAGGAAGGCCATCACCGAGCCGCCCACCATGATGTAGTGGAAGTGGGCCACGATGAAGTAGGTGTCGTGAACGTGGACGTCGATGGCCAGCGAGGCGAGCATCAGCCCGGTCAGGCCGCCAATGGTGAACAGGCCGATGAAGCCCAGGGCGTAGAGCATCGGCGTGTCGAACCGGATCGAGCCCTTGTAGAGCGTCGCCGTCCAGTTGAAGACCTTGATCCCCGAGGGGATGGCCACCAGGAAGCTGAGAACCGAGAAGATCGCCCCGACGTACATCGACTGGCCGGAGACGAACATGTGGTGTCCCCAAACCAGGAAGCTGAAGATCGCGATGGCGATGCTGGAGAAGGCGATGAAGCGGTAGCCGAAGATCGGCCGGCGGGCGAAACAGGGAATGATCTCGCTGACCACCGCGAAGGCCGGCAGCACCATGATGTAGACGGCCGGGTGCGAGTAGAACCAGAACAGGTGCTGGAAGAGGATCGGGTCGCCCCCCAGGGCCGGGTCGAAGACGCCCACCCGGAAGATCCGCTCCAGACCCACCAGAACCACCGAGATCGCCAAAACCGGGGTCCCAAGCACCATGATCAGCGCCGTCGCGTAGTGCGACCAAACAAACAGCGGCAGCCGGAACCAGGTCATCCCCGGCGCCCGCAGCGTGTGCGTCGTGACGATGATGTTCAGCCCGGTGAGGATCGACGAGAAGCCGACGATGAAGACCGACACGGCCGCCGTGACCACCATCGTATTCGAATACATCGAACTGAACGGCGTGTAGAAGGTCCATCCGGTGTCGACGCCGCCGAAGATGAGGATCCAGATCCCCAGCAGGCCGCCGATCAGGTAGATGTACCAGCTCAGCAGGTTGAGTCGGGGAAACGCCATGTCCCGCGCGCCGATCATGATCGGCAGCAGGAAGTTCCCCAAGACCGCCGGGATGGACGGGATCAGGAAGAAGAAGATCATGACCACCCCGTGCATCGTGAACAGCCGATTGAAGGCGTCGGCCGACGCGAGCACGTCTCCCTTGGGCGTCATCAACTCCAACCTCAACAGCGTGGCCGCGGCCCCGCCGACGAAGAAGAAGATCGTCACCGAAATCAGAAACAAGACCCCGATCCGCTTGTGGTCGCCCGTCAACAACCACGACTTGACCGTGTGGTCCGTCAAATAGTCGGCCGGTGGATCGGAGGGGATGGCCGGGGCGCTCATTGAATCGGCTCCTGGTTGGCCAGAGACTTGATGTAGGCGATGATCTTCAGCAGATCTTGTTCGCTGATCTGATCCTTGTACGACGGCATGAGCGGCTCGTAGCCGGCCACGACTTCACTCCGGGGCTCCAGAATCGAGTCGCGGATGTAGCGGTCGTCGGCTTGGATGAAGCGGATGTTCTCGCCGTCCTGAATGGGCACGGGCTTGCCGTAGACCCCCTCCAAACGGGGGGCGTGGACGGTCTGGCTTCCGCGGTGGCAGCCGGCGCAGTGATGTTGGACGAAGAGGCGCTCCCCCTCCTCGGCCTGCGACGGGCCCACTCCCTTCGCCGCCAGCCAGGCCTCGTAGTCGGCCGGCTCCATCACGTGGACCGTGCCGATCATGATCGAGTGGTTCGTGCCGCAATACTCGGCGCAGAAGAGGTCGAATTTGCCGACCTTCGTCGGCTGGAACCAAAGCGACGTGTAGCGCCCGGGAAGAACGTCCTGCTTGATGCGGAACGCCGGGATGAAGAAGCTGTGGATGACGTCCTGCGAGGTCATGTTCAGCTTCACCGCCTGGCCCAGGGGAACGTGCAGCTCGTTGGTCTCGGAGCGCCCCTGCGGGTGCTGCAGGTACCACATCCACTGCTTGCCCACCACCGAAATCTCGGCGGCGTCGGCCGGCGGATCGTACAGCTCGTAGAACAATTGCATCGACCAGATGAACATCACCGCCGAGAGGATCGCCGGAATGGCGATCCAGATCACCTCAAGCGCCTGGCTGTGCGTTGGCGCGTTGGAGCGGTCAACCTTCGAGCCGCGGCGGAACCGGAGGCAGAAAACCAGAATCAGGGTGAAGATCAGGGTCGTGAAGAAGACGAGGATCCCGACCTCGAAAAGCATCAGCGCGTCCAACTTCTGCGCGTTGGCCGTCGCCTGCTCCGGGAACAGAGGGAAATCCCACATGCGAATGAACACCTTGTATTCAGGACCGAGGGCCGGGATCGGCCGACGGCGCCGGGCCCTTGAACCCGGGCGCGTCACCGGATTCGAACCGCCCGCGACGATCGCGCCGGAACATCAGGAAAAGGTAGGCGCCGAGCGACAACGCCGTGAGGGCCGCCAGCGCGCGAAGCAGTCGGAAGATCGAGAGGGTGTATTGGCCGGTCGCCGAGTCGTAATCATAGCAAAGCAACAGCAGCGCGTGGATCTTCGAGCCGAGCCGTCCCTCGCCGGCCCGCTTGATCGCCGCCTCGAGCTCCTTGGCCGGATAGTCGATGCCGAAGAAGTACTGCGCCGCCTGGCCGCCGGGGGTCAAAACCACGATCCCCGCGGCGTGCGCGAACTGCTTGCTGGCGGGGTTGTACACGTATTCGAAGCCGACCGCCTCGCAAAGCGCGTCGATCGCCTCCTTCTCCCCGGTCAGAAACCTCCAACCCTCCTCCGAGCCCGGCCGGTCGTAGCGCTCCAGGTAGACGGCCTTCTTCTCCTTGGCGTCGCTCGGCGAGTCCTCCGGATCGAAGCTGACGGCCAGAACGTCGAAGTCGACCCCCGGCTGCAGCGGAACCGCCTTGAGGGTGCGCGTCAGGCCGCTCAAAATCTGGCTGCAGAGCAGCGGGCAGGAGTGGAAGACCAAGGCCAACACCGCCGGCCGGCGACCCAGATGCGAGGCCAGGGGAGCCGCCCGCCCCTCCTCGTCCCGGAAGATCTGGTTCAGGGGAACCTGCGCTCCGAGCCGCTGATCGAACTTCACCTTCGACGCCGTGTTGTGGGAGATCGCCGGCGGCGGGGCGGCGATGTCGCGGGGGCCGTATCCTCCCTGGGCGCGGACCGCGGGCGTCGGGATCGCCAGGGCGGCGCTCAGGAGGATCGGGATCGCGAGCGGGCGGAAAGCGGACGTCTTCACGGTTGCGGCTCCGGTTCGGATGGGGGCTCCGTCGCCGGGACTCCCACCTTCTCGGTTCCAGTGGAGCCCGGCCGGGGATGGAATTGGTCGACCTTGCCGCGCCTCGGGAGCCCCGATTCGGCCAGAATGGCGATGGCGCGGTCGATCGGAATGTGGGCGATTTGCTCGTCGCGGTTGAGCCATCCATACGAATCGAGCCAGTCCCGCGTCGATTTCTGAAGCGACCGGGTCGCCACGCTCGGATTGGCTTGGAGGCGGGGCCCAACCAGCGGAACGTCGGCGGCGAACCGCGGGGGCAACGCCGTCGCCTCGCGGTGTCGAACCGATTGCGCGGCGAGGTTGTCCATCACCAGCTTCATGGCGAAGCAGGTCACCGCCAGACCGATGACCAAGACCACGGCGAAGCCGAGAATCCCCTTGAGGTCCAGGTCGGTCGTCTCATAAAACGCGTCCAGCTCGGAGGCCGGCTTGTAGCCGCCTTGGGGCTGCATGTCGGTGGGACGCGGGCTGCTGGGGCTCAGGTCGGTCATGCCGTGGCTTCTCCGGTGTGCTCAAGGGCGGCGACGACGCGGGCGTCGTTCAGTGGGATCAACGGGGCCGATCGCAGCCGCCACGCGAAGGCGGCGATCCAGATTCCGCCGATTCCCGCGACCGAGGCCACGACCCAGGGCAGGCTCCACCACGGAAACCGCGGCTCGCCGATCACGGCGCGAGCCGGAAGCACCAACCAGGCCAATTCCATGATTCGCATCGCGACAATCCAAACCGCGACCGGAAGCACCCATTCGGCCCGCCGCTTGTTCTGGCGGGACAAGAGGGCGAAGAACGGCGCGAAGAACTGGAAGGCGATCAGGAACAGGGCGACCGCTCCCCAAAGCCCCTCGGTGCGGCGGAGATACCAGACGGCCTCCTCGCTGATGTTGCCCAGCCAAATAATCAGGTACTGCGAAAACGACATGTAGGCCCAGAGCATCGTGAACGACAGCAGCAGGTTGCCCACGTCGTTGAGCCGATCGGCGGTCGCGAACCGCTTCATCGGCTCGTGGTCCGCGAAGCGGATGACCACCGCCGTCGTCAGCGCCAGGCTCGAGAGAAGCGCGCCGACAATGAACATCGCCCCGTAGATGGTCGAGTACCAGTCCGGATCCAGCGACATGCTCCAATCGAAGGCCGCGAACGAGGCCGTCAGGAACATCAGGACCGTCAGGGGACCCGCCACCGCGTGGAGCCGTCGGCTCGGCCCGTCGTCGGCGCGTCGGTCCTGGTTCCGAGACCAGGCGTCCACCATGTAGGCCGTGACGATCCAGGCGACGAAGTAGAAGACCGCCCGCCCCGTGAAGAACGGGATGTTCAGAAACGGCGTCTTGTGGGCGATCTCGGCGTGGTGGGCCAGGACCTCCGGATCCGTCCAAATGTACAGAACGCGAATCCCCAGCAAGACCGGAACGAAGAAGATCGCCATCAGGACGATCAGCGATCCGGCGGCCTCGAACGGCCGGCGCAGGGGAACCGCCCACGAGCCGCCGGTCAGGTGGTGCAGAAGCGCCAGCCCGATGCCCCCAAGCGACATCCCCGTCCAAAACAAGAAGCCGACGAGGTACGCCGGGAAGAAGGCCGAGGGCTGAATCAGGGCCCCCACCAGGCACGCGATCAGTCCGACGGCGCCCACCTTCAGCCCCAGCGACTGGATGGCGTCGAAGCGAGCCCGCAGGTCGTCGCCGGCCATCGCGCGATCCAATCCAATGCTCATTGCGCGATCTCCTGGAGCTGTTGCTGGTCTTCCTCCGGTAGATCCGGGACCTTGGCGTTTTGACTAAGCTGAAGCGCCCGGATGTAGCCGGAGATGGCCCATCGATCCTGGGGAGGGATCCGCGCCTTGAACGAATACATGACCCCATGGCCGTGGGTGATCACCTGGAAAAAGTGCCCCAGGGGAGACTCCACCAGCCGCGGATCGTGGAAGGAGGGGGGCCGCGAGAAGCCGTGGTCGACGATGATCCCCCCGCCGTCGCCCAACTCGCCATGGCAGGGCGTGCAGAAGATCCGGTACCGCTCCAGGCCCCGCTTCAACACCGCCTCGTCCATCGGGAAGGGGGCCGTCCGCGACGGCAGACCGTCCCGAAGGCCGGTCAGCAGAAGCTCCCGGTCCTCCACCTCGGGCAGGTCGCGGGGATCCTCGCGGGGAACCGTCCCGGGGATCCGAGGCCGCGACGAGGACCCGTCGGTGAAGAAGTCGCTGGCCTCGAACGGATCGTAGCGGGGCTGGTCGTACATCTCGACGCAGCCCGAAAGGCAGATCAGGGCCACGCCGGCGGCAAGCCAACGCGACCAGCGATCCGGCGCGAACCAGGCGCGATCGGCTATTGTGTTTGAGCGCATCGTGAGCGTGTCTGATCCAAGGGACCTAGTAGGGGACCACGGAAATCACTCGCGGGCCGCGGCTCTCAAGGAAGCTGAGCGTTTCCTTGGGATCGAACAAGGGGTCGCGAGACTGGATGCAAAGGAAAAACCGGTCGTTGGACGCCTGGACGAACTCCGGAACGTTGAAGACCGGGTGATACAACCGGGGCAGCCCGTTGAAGTAGAGCATGCCGAAGACCGCGGACAACGCCCCTCCCAGAACCGCCATCTCGAAGGTGATCGGGATGAACGCCGGCCAACTGTAAAGGGGCTTGCCGGCGATGTTGTGCGGGTAGTACCAGATCGCCGACCAGCATTGCAGCAGGAACCCCCCGATCCCCCCCAGCACGGCGCCGGCGAAGACGGTGCGGGGCACCTTGTTGCGGTAGTACCCAAGCGCCAGGTCCAGGCCCTCGACGGGGAAGGGGGTGTACGCCTCCATCAGTCGAAAGCCGTGGTCGTAGGCGCTTTGGGTCGCCTCAATCAAATGGGCCACGCCGTCGAATTCGGCCATGAGCCCGTAGACGTCGTGGTTCTCAACGCCCCGTTCGTCGCTCATCGCGCCTCTCCATGGGGTTCGCCCGCCGGAAGTCCGCGTTCCCGGGCGGCGTGGTGGTCCGTCTCGTGGACCAGCTCGCGCATCTCGGCGATGGCGATCACCGGCAGGAATCGGATGAACAAGAACATCAGGAAGAGGAACAGCCCGATGGTGCCGAGGAAGGTCGCCCAATCCCAGAAGGTCGGGTAATACATCGCCCACGACGAGGGAAGGAAGTCCTGGCTGGTGCTCGTGATGACGATCACGTACCGCTCAAGCCACATCCCCACGTTGACGATCAGCGAGCAGATCCAGAGCAACATGACGTTGCGCCGGCACGCCGGGAACCAGAACAACTGGGGAATCAGCACGTTGCAGAAAATCATGGTCCGATACGCGTTGGCGTACCAGCCGAACGGCCGAGCCTCCAGGAACAGAAACCCCTCGTAGGGGTTGGCGCTGTACCAGGCGATGAAAAACTCCATCGCGTAGCCGTAACCGACGATCGAGCCGGTCACCAGAAGGATCTTGGCCATGTTGTCGAGGTGCCGGTCGGTGATGAAGTCGTGCAGCCCATAGGCCGCCCGAAGCGGCACGCAGAGCGTCACCACCATCGCGAACCCCGAGAAGATGGCCCCGGCCACGAAGTAGGGGGGGAAGATCGTCGTGTGCCAGCCGGGGATCACCGAGGCGGCGAAGTCGAACGACACCACCGTGTGCACCGAGACGACCAGGGGCGTCGCCAGGGCCGCCAAGAGCATGTAGGCGCTCTTGTAACGGGCCCAGTGCCGGGCCGAGCCCCGCCAGCCCAGGGCCAGCGAGCCGTAGATCAGTTGCGCCGGGCGGCTGATGGCCCGGTCGCGGAGCGTCGCCAGGTCGGGGATCAGGCCCACGTACCAAAACATCACCGAAACCGACGCGTAGGTCGAGACGGCGAAGACGTCCCAAACCAGCGGACTGCGCCACTGCGGCAGAAGCGCCATCGTGTTGGGGTACGGCAAGAGCCAGTAGAACTTCCAGGGCCGGCCCATGTGCAGCAGCGGAAAGACCCCCGCGCAGGCCACGGCGAAGAGGGTCATCGCCTCGGCGAACCGGTTGATCGAGGTCCGCCACTCCTGCTTCAAAAGCAGGAGGATCGCCGAGATCAGGGTCCCGGCGTGGCCGATGCCGATCCACCAAACGAAGTTGATGATCGCCAAGCCCCACATCACCGGGACGTTGACGCCCCAGATGCCGATGCCGCGAAGCAGCAACTGGACCACCGCCACCGCGAAGAGCAGAAGCAGCGAGCTGCCAATGCCCATCCCGATCGCCCATCGCCAGTCATACGGGTCGGTCAGGACCAGCGAGCTGATCTTCGAGGTGACCGACCCGAAGGTGTGTCCCGGGGCCAGGACCGGCGGCGGGCCGGGCCGCCGATCCTCCTTGTGCTTCAGTTCAGCCATGTCGCGGCTCCACGGTGTTCTCGGCGCTCGCCTCGGCCGGGGGCGCGTCCGGGTTGGGGTTGTTCAACCGGGCCATGTACGTCGTCCGCGGCCGCGTGCCGAGGCTGGCCAGCAGAGCGTAATGGCGGGGGGATTGCCGGGCCTTCGACACGGCGCTTTCCGGGTCGAGCAGGTTGCCGAAGACGATCGCCCGGGTCGGGCAGACCCCCTGGCAGGCGGTCACCACCTCGTCGCCGCCAACCTTCCGGCCGGCCATCTTGGCCTCGATCCGCGCCTCGTTGATTCGCTGAACGCAGTAGGTGCACTTCTCCATGACGCCCCGCGAGCGGACCGTCACGTCGGGGTTGTTCAGCGGCTTGAGGCTTGGCGGCGTGTCGCTGGTGTAGGGCAGCCAGTTGAACCGGCGGACCTTGTACGGGCAGTTGTTCCCGCAGTACCGCGTGCCGACGCAGCGGTTGTAGATCATTTCGTTGAGCCCCTCGTCGCTGTGGAGCGTCGCCTCGACGGGGCAGACCAACTCGCAGGGGGCCTTCTCGCAGTGCATGCACGGCACGGGCTGGAAGACCGTGCCGGGGTTCGCCTGGTCTCCCCCCTCGTAGTACCGATCCACCCGGATCCAGTGCATCTCGCGCGAGTTGAGGACCTCGTCCTTGCCCACCACCGGGATGTTGTTCTCGGCCTGGCAGGCGATCGTGCAGGCGTTGCAGCCGATGCAGCGGTTCAGGTCGATGGCCATCCCCCAGGCGTAGTCCTCGCTCTGCGGGACCGGCGGATCGGGGTGGAGGCTCATGTTGTAGTGGGGCGAGCGCTCCTCCTCCTGGGCGAAGTCGGGAGTCTCGCGGTATTGCTCGAGCGTCCCCGAGCGGACCAGGGCGCGCTCCGCCATGTCGTGGTGATGCTGGGTGACGGCCAACCGAACCCGCCCGTTCGTCGGCGAGACCGTCAGGCCGTCGTCGAACCAGGGGGCGTCGGAGCGCCGCAGGGCGTAGGCGTTGAAGCCCACCCCGTCGCCGACCCGACCGGCGCGGGTCCGGCCGTGGCCCAGGTGGACCGTCACCGAGTTCTCGGCCTGTCCGGGAGTGATCCAGACGGGGGCCTCGACGACCGCGTCCCGATACGACAGCTCGATCACCTGATCGTTTTTCAGGCCCAGCCGGGCGGCCAGGGCGGGGCTGACCAGGGCCGCGTTGCCCCAGGTCAGGGTGGTGATCGTCTTGGGAAGCTCTTGGAGCCATCCGTTGTTGGCGTACCGGCCGTCCCAGAGGGTCGGGTCGGGCCGGAAGACGATCTCAAGCTCCTCGGCCGGGGCGTCGGACCAGGTCACCTGGTCGAGCTTCGGCTCGCCGAACGACTTGGGCGCCGCCTCGTCCGCGGCCGGGTCGGGGATGACGCCGTCGCGAAGCGCCTGGTTCCAGGTCTTCTCGAACGTCTCGGCCGGCAGGCGGCCGCTCCAATACTCGCGGACGATCTCGCGGCTCGGCAGGCCGACTTGGCCCAGCAGGGTCGCCACGATTTCGCCGGCGGTCCTGCCGTCGTAAAGCGGGGCGATCAGCGGTTGCTGGATCGCCACGGTGCCGTCGAAGGCGCGGACGTCGCCCCAGGCCTCCAGGAAGTGGGCCTCGGGAACGTGCCAGTTGGCCAGGGCGGCCGTCTCGTCGTCGTACAGCCCCAGATGCACCAGGGTCATCCGCTCCCTGTTCAGCGCCTCGGCCAGATTCAGGTCGACCGGCGAGTCGTAGACCGGGTTGGCCCCCAGGACCAACAGCGCGTCGACTTCGCCCGCCTCGATGTCGCGGGCCAGCTCGACGAGCGAGCCGAGCTGATCGGTCGGGCCCGCCGCGATCGGCGGGGCGAGGGTGATCGTCTCGCCGATGTTGCCCAAGGCGGCGTTGATCGCGTGCGCGAGGGCGTGGACCTCGGCCGGCTGACCCTCGCCGACGATGACCAGGCTCTTGCCCCGATGGGCCTTCAGGTCGGCGGCCAGCGTGGAGAACCACGCCTCGTGGCCCGCCAGACGGTTGGCGTCGGCGTCGGTCGCGCCCTCGACCTCCAAGGCCTTGGCCAGCGCCCGGGCCGCCTGGGAGACGTCGCGCGCCGCCAGGGGGAGGCGGTGATCGGCCATCGCCCCGGTGATCGTGGGGGTGGGCTCGATCACGTACAGCCGGTTCATCGTCGTCTCGGCGGCCGATTCGACGTCGGGGCTTCGGCGGTCGGCGAAGGCGCGGGCGTGATGGATCCGGCCCGGGCCCCAGCTCAGGAAGTCGGCGTCGAGCGAGACGACGACGTCGGCCTTGTCGAAGTGAGGGACCGGCTCAAGCGGCTCGCCGAAGGCCAGCTCGGCGCCCCGGCGCGCCGCGTCGCGGGTCACCGGTTCGTAGCTGTGCCACTTGGCCTCGGGCATCGTCTCCAACAGCCGATTGAGCTGGTCGGCCAGGGCGGGGGAGGTCACCGTCTGGGTCAGGATCCGGAATCCCTTCCCCTTGTTCGCGAGCTTCCGGGCGCGCAGGTCGACGGCGAAGGCCAGGAACCGCTCCCAGGTGTCGGCCCGACCCTCGTGGATGACGATTTGCGAGCGATCCGGGTCGTAGAGGGTCAGCATCTCGGCCTGGGCCAGGGCGTCGGTCGCCCCCAGGCTCGCCGGGTGCGTCGGGTTCCCCTCGATCTTGGTCGGCCGCCCCATGTGGCTTTCGACCAAAAGGCCCACGCCGTCCCCCCCCACCACGGCGGCCGTGGCGAAGAACATCGCCTTGCCCGGAACGATGTCCTCGGGCTGCTCGACGTAGGGGATGATCAGCTCGGCCGGCTGCACCGAGCAGCCGGCGACGCCGGCCAGGGCGAACGAAGCGCCCATCACCGTCATGAACTTGCGGCGGCTCGCGTCGTCGAGGCCGTGGATCGCCCCCCGGACGCCGGAGACCGCCTGGGAAACCTCCTCCAGGAAGCTTCCGTCGTCGGCCAGCTCGGAGAGGCTCCGCCACTGGCGCGCCGCGGCGAATTCCGGAGTGGACGCCGCCCGCGCGGCCCGCGTCGGCTCCGGGAGCGTCGGCGGCGTTTCGTGATCGTCTCGTGATGGCTTCATCTGTGACATATCGAGCAGTTGGTCAACTGGCCGACCTCCACGTGATTCATCGGAACCGGCTCGCTCGCCCGCGCAAGCTCGCTGTCGGCCGGGGGAACCCAATCCATGGCGAAAACGTCCTCCTTGGGACGCAGCCTGGGCTCGGGGTCGCGGTGGCAATCAAGACACCACTCCATCGTCAACGGCTTCTCCCGGAAGGCCAAGGGCATCAGGTCGACCCGCCCATGACACTCAACGCAGCCGACCCCCTTCTGCACGTGAACCCCGTGATGGAAAAACACGAAGTCCGGCAGGTCGTGCACCCGGCTCCAGGCGAGGGGCTCGTCGTTCCTGAGGCTCGCCCGCACCGGCTCGAGCATCGGGCTGTCGGACCAGATTTGCGAATGGCACGTCATGCACGTGTGGGTTGGCGGCATGCCGGCCGACGCCGACGTCTCCACCGAGGTGTGGCAAAAGCGGCAATCGATCCCCAACCCGTTGACGTGGTGCTCGTGCGAGAACTGAACCGGTTGCTCGCGGACCACGCCGACCTGCGTCTGGTAGGGAGAGCGCACCAAGAGATAAATCAGCCCCAGAAGGGCCGCGGGCCCCATCACGAGACTGAACAAGACCACGCGCGAGAGCGTGTTGGCACTCGGGTGGAAAACCTGGGGCATCGCTCGTCTCGTCCTCTTATGGCTAGAGAAGTGGATTTAAAGGAGACCAACCTATATCCCGGATCGACAAAGTGCAACGCTTCCCCGACGCCGCGAACCCCCCAAAGGGCCCAGGCGGCAAGGCGCCGTTCCAACCCCACAAGGCCGCGACGCGCCCCCGAGTGGGAACGCGCGACTCGATCCCAAAGACCACGCGGAGAAACCCCGCGACGGGTTGCGTCGACCCGGAACGCGGCGGGAGCCCCCGAAAATCCAGGCCAAGCCGGATCGTCACCAAAATTGCCGGCGGGGCGCTTCGGCCGCGCTCGACGTTTCGGAGTATACGATAGTTTCTGTCTCGACTGTAGATGTCTCCGTCGAAACCTCTCAAAATTCATCCGAGCGCCACCCCAAAACGTCGATATAAACATCCATGTTTCGGGCCGACTTAACATGGACCCGAACGTCCACGATCGCCGCGCGGGGTGGCGGCGCCCCCTCCGAGCCCCCGGGGCGAACCGCGCGAACCCACCCCGCAACATCTTTTATATAGTCGAAAAGGAGAACGCGCGACCGCCCCCGCCAATCGCCGGCCCCCCGCGCCGTCTTGGAAAATGTTTCCGATCAAACCGCCATGCTTGACAAGGGGTTTTGGCGGCGTATCGTGATCATTCAGCCAGGAATGGGATGCTTCATGACCAACGGCGACGGAGGGCGTCGCGATGGCTCGACGGTCCGCTCGGCGCGGGTTGGGGATCGTCGAGCCTCCCGCGGTGGTTGGCGTCCCGGCCGCGCCGAGGTCGCCGCCGGTCCAATCGGCGATTGGCCCGGGGGGGGCCGCTCGTCGCGCCGCGCTGGTGACTCTGGTGGGGCTGGTCGGAGTGTTGGCCGTCCACCACCCGATGATCCTCTCGGGGTTCGGCCGGATTCAGACCGACCTGGGGGACACGCGGCTCCTGAACTACTTTCTGGAGCACGGCTGGCTCTGGGTTTCGCGGGCTCCGCGCCACGGGCGCTTCTGGGACGCGCCGTTTTTCCATCCGGTCCCGAACGTGATGGCGTTCTCGGACTGCATGCTCAGTTACGGTCCGTTCTACTGGCCGTTTCGCGCGGCCGGCCTCGCGCCCGACACGGCGTTCGGCGCCTGGATGGCGACGATGACCGCCTTGAATTACGCGGCGGGCGCGCTTCTGTTCCGCCGGGGCCTGGGCTTCGACGCGCCGGCGACCGCGGCGGCGGCCGGGCTGATCGCCTTTGGCTCGCCGCGGGTGAACCAGCTCAACCACCCCCAGCTTCTGCCTTCCTTCTATTTGCTCCTCGCCCTGTACGCGCTTTGCCGGATTGCCCGCGATCCGGCCGCCGGTGCCGTCGAGCGGGCCTCGTGGTGGGTTTTGTTCGCTCTGGCGGTCGCGGCCCAGTTCTACGGCGGCTACTACCTGGGCTGGTTCTTCGGCGTCGGTCTGGCGGTCGCGACCGTCGTGGCGCTGCTGCTTCCATCCACGCGAGGACGGGTCGCGGCTCTGGCTCGGCGCGACGGGTGGGCCGCGGCCCTGGCGGCGACGGTCGCCGCGGTCGCCCTGCTCCCGTTTCTCGCGCGCTACCTGCCGGTGGCCCGGGAGTTCGGCCGGGGTCTCAACGATTTCCAGAGGCACGTTCAACCGACGGCCTGGGCGTGGTGGAACGTCGGCGAGGCCAATTGGTGGTGGGGCTGGATCGACCACCGCTGGCCGGTCGGCGGGCTCTTCCCCGCGGACTTCCGGCTGGGCGTCGGGTTCGCGACGACCGCGGCCTGCGGGCTTGGCGCCTACTTGGGGCGTCGCAATCCCCTGTGTCGGGTGGCCCTCGCGGCGACGCTCTTCGGCGTGGCGGCCATGACGCTCAGTCTGGCCCAACTCGGCGCGGCGGCGGCCTGCTTCGCCTTGGCCCGCCTCTGTCGAGATCCGGCGTGGACCGGCTGGGGCGCGTCGTCGTTCGCCCTGGCGACGGTCGTCCTGTTCGCCGCTCCGTCCGGCAACGGCGTCGCCTTGTCCCTGACGTTCGCGATGATGGCGTTTTGCATGTTCCGGGTCTGGAGCCAACGCGGGCGAGGGGGAGGTTGGGCGGCGTCGGGCGCGGCGCTGGCCGCGCTCGGCCTCCACGCGTTTCCGATGGAGACGGCGCTCCTCCTGGCCGGGCCCGCCGCGGCGGTCGGCGCGTTGGCGGCGCGCCTCGCGCCGGGCCGCCGAACCGAGGCGGCTCTCGGAGCCCTCGGCCTCTGGCTCGCCGCGACGGCCTGGCTGACGGTGGAAACCGCGCCCTGGATCTTCAACCTGGCGATCTTGGGAGCGATCCTCGGTTGGTGGGCCTCGGGGAGCCGTCGGTTCCGACCCGTCCCCGTCCCGTCGTTGGCGATAATCGGGATCGCGCTGCCGCTGGTGGTCGCGCCGCTCGGCGCCGATTCGCCCTGGCTGGCCGCCTCGTCCTTCATCCCGGGCTCGGAAGCGATTCGAGTGCCCCCCCGCGTGGTCCTGGTCCTTCTGATCCCGGTGGCCCTCGGCCTGGCCTTCCTGATTGAACGGCTCGACCGGAGCCGCCGAACCGCGGCGGCCTGGTGCCTCGTCATGATCTGTCTGGCGGAGCAGACGGGGACCACCCCGACCTTCGACCGCGACGCGAGCCGTCGCCGAATCGCCGAGGTCGCCCGTCGCGTCGACCGCCGCGCCGAGGCGTTCTACAACCGCCCCCCGGGTGGCGACGACTTCTATTACCACGTCCACCTGGACGCGATGTGGGCGTCGCTGGAAACCGGCGTCCCGACGATCAACGGCATCTCCGGATGCTTCCCGACGGATTGGCGAGACCTGGAGCAACCCGACCGGCGAACGACCGAAAGGGCGCTGAGAGAATGGCGCGACCGCCACGGCCTCCAACGCGCCAACGTCCAAATGATCGATCGACAAGCCGACGAGACGGCCGCGAAGCCGCCTCCAAGGCCATGACGTGGACAAGACTCTCTCGCAACGTCCATAACGATATGTTATTTCTAATAACAATCCGTTGTACACTGAAAAGCGAGGCGCTCACGATGGCCTCCGCAACCAGGGGGGCGACATGGTCTTCGAGCGGGATCGAGCGGCTCAATCCGGGGAGATTGGCTCGCACTTGGCCGCGGCCCGTCTCCAGCGGGGCTTGAGCCAATCCGAACTCGCCGCGCGCTGTGGCTTGTCTCAGGCCCAGATCTCTTACTTCGAGCTCGATCGGCGTCGGCCCTCGCTCGATCAGCTCCTCGGCATCGCCGGGGCTCTTGGCGTCTCTCTCCAGAGGTTGGTCACGGGGACCGATCGGCCGGGCGATGGGTTGCGCGACATCGCCATCGAGTTGCGACATCTGGGTCTCGTCGACCTGTGGGTCGAGGCCCCGATCGTCCCCGGCGCTTTTCGGCGTCCCGAGGAAGTCGTCGCGCGGGCCGTCTCGGGCCGGGAGCCGGCCCCGCGCGTCATCGAGGCGATCCCGGCGCTCTTGGCGTGGAACCGGATCGCCCCCATCCTGCTTTGGGCTCACGGCTGGACGGCCAGGCCGCGAGCGACGCGACGGCTGGCCTGGCTGGCGGACGTCGCCCTGGCCATCGATCGTCGCGGCGGGTTCCCCGGAGGATGCCGGAGAGATCAACTCGTTCGCTTCACGCGAAGAGTCCCGGCTCCTTCTCCGGGATCGGATGACTGGGACGACCTCGGCCGCCCGATGGCGAGCGCTCCGACATCGCCGATCTGGAGGCGATGGCGAATCAGCTACGACGCCGATTTAATGCAATTCGAACAACGGGCCCGGCGTCTGAACGAGCTTCGCGGGCAATCCGACAACCGGCGGAAGGCGAGGGACCACCAGCGTGGCCGCGCCGTCCAACATCCGCGGGACATGGAATCGAACGAAGGCCGCCGCGATGGAACCCAATAAAATTCTCCGTTTCCTTGAGGGCGTCGACGCGGCGCTGGTCGAATACGCCGAGGAGGGCGAGCGGCTCGACCTGCACCTAATCGGCCGATCCGCCCTGATCCTTCGCTACGGCTTGAACATCGGGACAAGGGATGTCGATATCGTCCACATCCACGGCCGCCGGCTCGAGAGCAAGGCCGTCGAGCTCTTCCGCGAGGGGACCGCGAACGCGGAACGCTTCGGCTTTTACCTTGAGCTGGTCCCCCAAGGGTTGCCCCCGATCCCGGGCGCCTACTTCTCTCGCTCGGAGCCGATCCCGGGCCGATGGCGAGTCCTCCGGCCGATGCAGCCAAATCCGCACGACTTGGCCGTAACCAAGTTGAAACGATTCCACGCCAAGGACCGAGAGGACCTACGAATCCTCTGCGACTCGGGCGAACTGGACGCCGATCGTCTAAGGCGCGGCCTCGAATCGGCCTTCGTCTGGGCTGAGAAAGACGACCAGGATCACGAGGTCGCCGCCCGAAACCTGGCTCGGGTCGTCGAGTACCTAGAGGGAAACGCGCGTACGCTGTAACCGCCGCGTGTGGGTCCGATAATGGAGTTTATGTCCCCTCCGGCGTTTCACGGGGGAATTCGGGTCGGCCCGTCTCGTGAAACGCCTCGTCAATCAATGACGACGGAACCGAGCGGATTCATACTTGCGCCAAAATCAGAAAGGGCGCTCAATTCCTCGAATGAGATGAAGAACGCGTTTCGCGCGGCCGAATGCACTAGGGAACGCCAAATTTTCCGCGTTTTTCTTGCTGCGCGGTCTCGCGCGATGTATGCTCCGCCTTAATTGCGTCACATCGCTGCATTTTTCAATGCGGTGTTTTCTCACTTTTCATCGCAAGGAAGCTAAGTCATGCATTCATGGGTAAACCGTGATCTTCCGCGCGCTTTGGCGGTCGCCATCGCGTTTCTGGCCGGGTCGACGTTGTTGTCCGGATGCGGCGACGGCGCGGGCACGAGCGGCGACCAGATCGCTCCGGAGGATCCGGCGGAGATCGAGGCTCGCAACACATCCATGGAAGACTACATGAAGAGCGCGGAGGGCAAAAAGGCCACCCGAGGGCCGAGGTGATCGTCACGCTTTGGTTCGGAGGGGCGCGAAATCGGTCCCTCAAGGATTCGGCGTTGCTTTCGGAGCTTCACTGACACATCGAGCATCTCTTTTCCCGCATGCGAGGCAAGTCATGGTTGAAGCACGCTCTCATTCGCGTCGAGCATTCACGCTGATCGAACTCCTGGTCGTCATCGCAATCATCGCGGTCCTGATCGCGCTTCTGCTTCCGGCCGTCCAGGCGGCCCGCGAGGCGGCCCGGCGCTCCCAGTGCGTCAACAACCTGAAACAGATGGGGTTGGCCCTGCACAACTACCACCAGGCGATCGGCAGCCTCCCCCTTGGGGCCTCGCTCCAGGAATTCGACATCGGTTCCGGGCACGAGACCTGGAGCAGTTGGGGCGCCCACGCTCTGATGCTGCCCTACATTGAGCAGGGGGCGATCTACAACGCCATCAATTTCTCTTACGGACCGGGTCGCGAGGCGGGCTACGGCTATGAATGCAACTCGACCTCCTACCTCGCCAAGATCGCCGGCTTCCTGTGCCCGTCCGACGGCAACGCCGGGAAAGTCGGGCTGAACAGCTACAACGGCAGCATGGGCACCTCGATGTACTCCACCGCGACCTCGGACACCACGGGCCTTTTCGGCTACCAGCAGGTGTACACGCTCGCCGACATCCGCGACGGCACCTCCAACACCATCGCCTTCGCCGAGGCCGTGGTGGGCGAGCGGAACACCTCGATTCTGGGCAAGGGGAACGCGACGGGCGCCGTCTCCAACGGCAACGGCCTGCAAACCATCTACGACGCCAGCGGCAGACTAACCGAGCTTAAGGCCGACATGCTGCTCTGCGACACGGCCTTCCTCAGCGAGCGAAGCAACGATCGCGGTCGGTACTGGGGCGAGGGCTCGATGGGCAACACGATGTTCAACACCGTCGTCACGCCCAACGGGGCGAAGTGGGGCGCCTGCCGATACGGCTGCTGCCCGCAGGCCGGCCACGCCGAGATCCAGGTGGCCAACAGCCACCATTCCGGCGGCGTCAACGTCGCCATGGCCGACGGCAGCGTCCGGTTCATCAAGGATTCGATCGCCTACCCGACCTGGTGGGCCCTCGGCACCCGGGCCGGCGGCGAAACCGTCTCGTCCGACTCGTACTGAGCCGCCCGGGCGAGAGCCATCCCCAAGAAACCCTCCCTCGGCGGGCGCCCGGCCGCGAACCAGGCGCCCGCCGCTTGTTTCATCAAAGCCGCGGCGCCCGAAGGCGGTGGTCTTCACGGCGTTTCGCGAAACATGTCGAGGATCAATTGGCCTAGCTCGGGCTTGCCGATTCGGCTCTCCGCCACAGCCATCGTCGCTTCGTAAAGACGATCGGTGAATGTCCCATCGAAGAGGACGCCGTTGAGTTCGAGGAAAACCAGGGCGGCGGCCAGCTCGGTTCGCTTGTTTCCGTCGATGAACGGATGGTTCATGACGATGTGAAAGAGATAGGCCGCCGCCATCGCGGCGAGATCGCCGTGTAGAAATTCGCCGCCGAACATCACCGACGCTTGCGAGACGGCCGACTCCAAAAGCCTCTCGTCGCGGATCCCGCCCGATCCTCCATAGGCTTCCACCTGATCGGCGTGAATCCGAACCACGTCGGCGACGTTGAGGAAAACGGAGTTCACTTCGCCAGCTTCTCAAACGCGCTTCCGTGCCTGGCCATGACGTTCTTCGACGCCTCCCGCACGCGCGCCTCGTGATCGGTCTCGGTCGCCGGGGTCAGCAACAGTCCTCCGCCTCCGGGAGCGATCTCGATCTTGACCGGCGACCCGACTTCGAGATTGAGAAGTTCGAGAACGGGTCGATCAATGATGATCCCGCAACTATTCCCGATCCGCCTCAGGTTCCTGATCATCGCCAAATCCTCCCATGCCGCAATCGCTGGCCAACGTCGGTTGTCACCGCCGTTATAACATTAGGCCGCGACGGTCCGCGCGTAAAGAGCGCGATTGGCTCGCGCCCGCGAGGCGCGCTTCTCGGGCGGCGCGGAATAACGTTATTCCGTTCGGCGGCCGCGCGGCATCAAAATCGATTCGGGCGAAGCGACGGCCTGAGTGATAATCGGAAGTGCAATCGTCGAACTTCCGACGAGCGCTTGATTCTCACGCAGGAGGCCGCGACCAGTGATCATGCGGATTAATCTCGACGATCCCATCTGTCCGCGTTGCAATGCGCGGATGACCAAAACCGACGACGGTCGGCGCCTCACGTCCACCGTTGACGGTGGAGTGGTTTGGCGCGCCGAAAAGCGGGCGATTCGAGCCCACTGTTCAAAGTGCGGCTGGACATGGCCGCTCGGCGGCGCGACGTTCAGGCGGTAACCGGCGGCGCGACCTTAGCGCGGATTTACGGAATGCGCGCTCGGCCAAATTCGGAGTTTTTCATCCGGGATCGCGTTTTATGTGGCACTATTATCTAGGGGATGGTGCGCGCGGAGCGTTTCCAACGGACCAACGAAAGAGGAGCACGAACGCGACTCGGCCCGAACGAACCCAAGTTCGCGGCGGGGGAAACGCCCGGTGAGGTTGGAGAAATCAGCCGACGGCCGCCCTGGAAAAATGTCCGAACGAAGCCAATTTCCCGGAACTCCCAGATTTGGCAACCTTCTTATGAGCAAAGAGTTATGGCAACACGGGGATCACGGACCGCGCGCCGAACGAACCCAATTGGCGCCGCGCGAATGGGTTCGTTCGACGCCGATTCGCCCCGTGTCGTGGTGGTTGGCGAGGGTGAAAAAATGACCGAACGAACCCAATTTTCGGCGGGGGGGGCGCGCGGCGCGGGTTTGGGTGATCGCCGTTGACGGGGGATTGAGCCGAGGGGGACAATGCGGCGACGCGGCCCAACCCCGCCGCGGCCATTTTCAGTAGGAGAAACGATGACCAAGCTAGTCTTGTTGCGCCACGGCGAAAGCATTTGGAACAAGGAAAACCTGTTCACGGGCTGGTATGACGTGGATCTCTCGGAGCAGGGCAAGGCCGAGGCCAAGCGGGCCGGCGAGCTGCTGAAGGCCGAGGGATTCACCTTCGACATCGCCTTCACGTCGGTCCTGAAGCGGGCGATCCGCACGCTCTGGATGGCGATGGACGAGATGGACCTGCTTTGGGTCCCGGTCGAGCGCTCGTGGCGGCTCAACGAGCGGCACTATGGCGCCCTTCAGGGGCTCAACAAAGCCCAGACCGCCGAGAAGTACGGCGAAGAGCAGGTCTTGATCTGGCGCCGAAGCTACGACGTCCCCCCGCCGCCGCTTGAGGAGACCGACCCCCGTTATCCCGGATTCGACCCCCGCTACGCCGACCTGTCCAAGGCCGACCTGCCCAAGGCCGAGTGCCTCAAGGACACCGTCGAGCGGTTCCTGCCCTACTGGCACGAGACCATCGCGCCGACCATCCAGAAGGGCAAGAAGGTCATCATCGCCGCCCACGGCAACAGCCTTCGGGCGCTGGTGAAGTACCTCGACAACATCTCCGACGAGGACATCGTCGGGTTGAACATCCCCACCGGCGTTCCCCTGGTCTACGAGCTGGACGAAAACCTCAAGCCGATCAAGAACTATTACCTGGGAGACGCCGAGGAGATCGCCCGACGCGCCGCGGCCGTCGCGGCGCAGGGCAAGGCCAAGTGACCGCCGGGGAGCGATCCGTCTGGTTACTCGGTGATTTCGCGGATCACGCGGCAGGGGTTTCCCGCGGCGAAGACGCCCTCGGGAACGTCGCGCGTGACCACGCTCCCCGCGCCGATGACGGATCGGTCCCCGATCTTGACCCCCGGATTGATCACCGCCGCGCCGCCGACCCAAACGTCGGCGCCGATCTCGATCGGCTTGGCGCTTTCGCGCTTGCGACGCTCGGCCGCGTTCATCGGATGCGTGGCGGTGTAGATCTGGACCGAGGGGCCGAACAACGTGAAATCGCCGATCCGCACTTGGGCGACGTCGAGCACCACGCAGTTGAAGTTGAAGAAGACCCGTTCGCCGAGGAGGATGTTCGACCCGTAGTCGCAGAAAAACGGCGGCTGCATCCAGACGCTTTCGCCCCCGGCGCCGAAAAGCTCCTTGAGGATCCGCCGGCGCTCCTCGACGTCGGCCTCACGGGTGGCGTTGAGCGTCTGGCACAAGTCGCGGGCCCGGTCGCGGGCCTGGACCAGTTCGGGGTCGAACGGGTCGTACGGCTCGCCGGAGAGCATCTTCTCGCGTTCGCTGGGCATCGTCCGAGTCCCATTAAAAGCAATGAAGGTTCGCCAACCCACATGGTATCCCGCCGCCGCGTCTCGATGAAGGCCGCCGCCCGGCGGGGCTCGCCGACTTGAGCCGCGCGACATCCTTTAAACCCCTTTGGAAAATCGGAACACGAAGATGGCGGAACATCGCATCGGCGTCGTCATGAACGGCGTCACCGGCCGGATGGGGACGAATCAGCACCTGCTCCGATCCATCATCGCGATCCGTGATCAGGGGGGCGTGGCGCTGGCCAACGGCGACCGCCTCGTGCCCGACCCGATGCTGGTCGGCCGCGACGCCGGGAGGGTTGAAGCGCTGGCGCGCCGGGCGGGCGTCTCGCGGTGGACGACCGACCTAGACGCGGCCCTGGCCGATCCCAAAGACGCCGTCTTCTTCGACGCCGCCACCACCCAAGGGCGTCCCGCCGTCTTGAAAAAGGCGATCGCCGCCGGCAAGCACGTTTACTGCGAGAAGCCCGTTTCGACCGACCTGGAATCGGCGCTCGACCTCGTCCGAGCGGCCCGCGCGGCGGGCGTCAAGAACGGCGTCGTTCAAGACAAGCTTTGGCTTCCCGGCGTCCGCAAGCTGGCCATGCTCCGCGACGCCGGGTTCTTCGGCCGGGTCCTCTCCGTCCGGGGCGAGTTCGGCTACTGGGTCTTCGAGGGAGACCTTCAGCCCGCGCAGCGGCCGTCGTGGAACTACCGGAACGAGGACGGCGGCGGCATCATCCTCGACATGCTCTGCCATTGGCGCTATTTGATCGATAACGTATTTGGTCCGATCAAAAGCGTCTCCTGCCTGGGCGCGACCCACATCCCTCGGCGATGGGACGAGCGCGGGCGCTCCTACAAGGTCACGGCCGACGACGCCGCCTACGCGACGTTCGAACTCGAAAACGGCGTGATCGTTCAAATGAACAGCTCTTGGACCGTCCGGGTTCGCCGCGACGACCTGCTGACTCTCCAGGTCGACGGCGAGCTCGGCTCGGCCGTCGCCGGCCTGACCGACTGCCGGACCCAGTCGCGCGTCAACACCCCCAAGCCCGTCTGGAACCCCGACGTTCGCAACACCCACGACTTCCTCGGCGACTGGTCGCTCGTCCCCGACACGACGACTTATGACAACGCCTTCAAGGTTCAGTGGGAGCTCTTCCTCAAGCACGTCCACGGCGAAGGCGAATTTCGATGGGACCTCCTCGAAGGCGCCAAGGGCGTGCAGCTCGTCGAATTGGCCCTGCGATCCTGGCGCGAGCGGCGTTGGATCGACGTTCCGGAGCTAAAGGCATGACTCAAATCAACTTGCTCTCATCCTCCGGCGCGATCGAACCCTACGCGCTCCGCGGCGCCCGGTCGTGGAGCGCCCCCGCGAAGCCCTCGTTCAACCGCGTGGCCTTCTCGGCGGCGCACGTCGTGGCCGACGCCCGAAGCGCGGCCGACCCCTGGGTTGACGCGGCCGTCGACTGGGACGCCACCCTGCGATACCGGGAACACCTCTTGTCGCTCGGCCTGGGCGTGGCCGAGGCCATGGACACCGCCCAACGAGGCATGGGGCTCGACTGGCCGACGGCCCTGAAGCTGATCGAAAAAACCGTCGCGATGGCCAAGGGAAAGCCCGGCGCCTTGGTGGCCTCGGGCGTGGGCACCGACCATCTCGCGCCCCGCCCCGGCTTGACGACGACCGACGTCATCGCCGCCTACGAAGAGCAGGCCGAGGCCGTTGAGGCCGTCGGCGGCCGAATCATCCTGATGGCCAGCCGCGCCCTGGCCGCCGCCGCGCGGTCGTCCGAAGATTACGAGCATGTTTATGGCGCGATCCTTGGGCGCGTCCGAGAGCCGGTCATCCTCCACTGGCTCGGCCCCATGTTCGACCCCGCGCTCGCCGGATACTGGGGGAGCGACGACGTCGACGAGGCGATGGACGTTTGCCTTCGCGTCATCGCCGCCCACGCCGCAAAGGTCGACGGCATCAAGATTTCCCTGCTCGACAAGTCGAAGGAAATCAAGATGCGCCGCCGCCTGCCCGAGGGCGTGAAAATGTACACGGGCGACGATTTCGATTACGCCGAGCTGATCGAGGGGGACGACGTCGGCCATTCGCACGCCCTCTTGGGGATCTTCGACGCGATCGCCCCGGCGGCCTCCGCGGCGCTTCAGGCGCTGGGGGCCGGCGACGCGGCGGAGTTCCGCCGGATCCTGGAGCCGACGGTTCCGCTCTCGCGCCACGTCTTCGCCGCGCCGACTCGGTTCTACAAGTCGGGCGTGGTGTTCCTGGCCTGGCTGGGCGGCTGGCAAGACCACTTCGTCATGGTCGGCGGCCAGCAGAGCGCCCGAAACGCCCGCCACTACTGCGAGCTCTTCCGACTGGCCGACGCCGCCGGCCTGCTCGACGACCCCGACCGCGCCGTCGCTCGAATGCGGGCGTTCCTGACGGTTCAAGGGATCGAATCATGAACGAGCGCACCGCGCCCGATCCGGGGCTCCTCTCGATCAACACGGCGACGCTTCGGGGCCGCTGGAACCTCCGCGAGATCCTCGACGGCTGCGCCCGGCATGGAATCAAGGGGGTTTCCCCCTGGCGCGACCAGGTCCGGGCGATGGGGCTGAAGGAGGCCGCGGCGAAGGTCCGCGAGCACGGCTTCGCCGTCACCGGCTATTGCCGCGGCGGCATGTTCCCCGGCGCGACCGAGGCCGAGCGCCTCGCCGCCCGCGACGACAACCGAAGGGCCGTCGACGAGGCCCTGGAGCTTGGCTCGCAATGTCTCGTTCTAGTCGTCGGCGGCCTTCCCAAAGGGTCGAAGGACATCGCCGGCGCCCGGGCGCAAGTCCGCGACGGAATCGGCGAGCTGCTCGATTACGCCCGCCCCGCCGGGATGCCGCTGGCCATCGAGCCGCTTCATCCGATGTACGCCGCCGATCGGGCGTGCGTCAACACCACGGCCCACGCCAACGACCTTTGCGACGAGCTGGGCGACGACGGCCTCGGGATCGCGCTCGACGTTTATCACATCTGGTGGGACCCGGACATCCTCCCCCAGATCGCCCGGGCCGGCGCCAAGCGGATCCTCGCCTTCCACATTTGCGACTGGCTGGTCCCGACCCGCGACGTGCTGCTCGATCGCGGCATGATGGGCGACGGCGTCATCGACATCCCCGCCCTCCGCGACGCCGTCGAGGCCCAAGGCTATCGCGGCTTCCACGAGGTCGAGATCTTCTCGGCCGAAGACTGGTGGAAGCGCCCCCCCGACGAGGTCATCGCAACCTGCGTCGAACGGCATCGCTCATGCTGCTGATCAAGGCGTTCTCAAAACAACGTATAAATAAACGGCGCCGCCGCGGTGGAGGAGAGGAAGATCAAGACGCCGAGCAGAAGCATCACGACGAGGATCGGCAGCAGCCACCATTTTTTGTTCTGCTTCAGAAAGGCCCAGAACTCCGCCGTCAGGCTCTCGCCCTCCCGCTCGGCGGCGGCCTTCTCGAACTCGGTGCGGTCGGGGGGGGGAACGTCGCTCATGGCCGGCTCGCCTCTCAGAATTGCTTGAAGTAGCGCCTCGGATCGGTGGGGGTTTCCTTCGGCGTCCAGTAGGTTTCCAGATCCGGCCGAAGCGTCCGCTCCAGCGGGTCGCGGCCGATCAGCTTGAAGAAGAGGCCAATCGGCGCGAACAGTCCGTAATACATGAGGGCCAGGACCAAAAACGAAATGGTCCAGCCGATCGGAAAGGCGAGGATCATCCAGACGACGAAGACCGGCCGCAGCCAACCGGGACGAAGCCGCCCCAAAACGCCACCGACGACGCCCAAAGCCCCCAAGGCCATGCCCAGGTTGACATGCCCCCGCCCAAAGGCCTCCCAAAGACCCAGGCCGCCGAAGAAGACGAGGCAAAGCCCCCCAAACTGGCGGAGCGTCCGAGCCGTCGGATCAAATTGGATGTCGGACCACCGCATGCGGGGAAACCTTTTGTCGAAGCCCTCAATCAAGCTGGAAGCTCGCCAGATAGCGCTCTCGGACCTCCTCGCCGGCCCTGCGCGCGGCCTCGTCCTTGACGATCACGAAGTCCTCAAGGACCAAGGCGTCCATGTCCGTCGCCAGGAAGCATCGGTAAGCGTCCTCGGGCGAGCAAACGATCGGCTCGCCCCGGACGTTGAAGCTGGTGTTGACCAGGATCGGGCAGCCGGTCAGGCGGTCGAACGCCTCGATCAGGCGGTGAAACCGGGGGTTGCGCTCCCGGTCGACGGTTTGCAGCCGGGCGCTGTAGTCGACGTGCGTCACCGCGGGAACCTCCGAACGGACCACGTTGACGCGCCGGCGGAGGTCGGGATCGTCGCGCATCACCCGAAGCTCCTCGGCGTCGATGGGGGTCCGCCGATCCTCGCGAACCGGGGCGACCAAAAGCATGTAGGGGCTTTCATGTTTGGGGTCGAGCTCGAACCACTCGGCCGCGCGTTCCCGAAGCACGGCCGGGGCGAACGGGCGGAAGCTCTCCCGAAACTTGATCTTGAGGTTCATCGTCGCCTGCGTGGTCGGCGACCGGGGATCGCCCAGGATGCTCCGAGCCCCCAGCGAACGGGGGCCGAACTCCATCCGCCCTTGGAACCAACCGACGATTTTGCCGTCGGCCAGAAGCTCGGCGACGCGCTCGGTCAGCTCGGTCTCGCTCTCGAGGCGACGGGCCTCCACGCCCTTCGCCTCCAGGAATTCGGCGATCGCGTCGGAGCCGAACCGAGGGCCCAGAAGGCTCCCTTGCTGGGCGTCTCGACCGCCGGGGCTTCGAGGCTTCTCCAGCAGTTGATGCCAGACGAAGAGGGCCGCGCCGAGGGCCCCGCCGGCGTCGCCCGCGGCGGGCTGAATCCAGATGTCTTCGAATGGTCCCTCGCGGAGCAACCGGCCGTTGGCCACGCAGTTGAGGGCCACGCCCCCGGCCATCACCAGGTGATCGGCGCCCGTCCGCCGGTGAACTTCGCGGCCGATCCGGAGCACGGCCTCCTCGGTCGCCTCCTGAATGCTCGCCGCGAGATCCATGTGCCGTTGGTCGAGCGCCGATTCGGGAGACCGGGGAGGGCCGCCGAAAAGCCGGTGGAAGCGGCCGTTGGTCATGGTCAGCCCTTGGCAGTACTGGAAGTACCGCATGTCGAGCCGAAAGCTGCCGTCGGGCTTCAGGTCGATCAGGCGATCCAGGATCAAGTCTTTGTAAATTGGCCGACCGTAGGGGGCCAGGCCCATCAGCTTGTATTCGCCGCTGTTGACCTTGAAACCGCAATAGTAGGTGAACGCCGAATAGAGCAGGCCCAGCGAGTGCGGAAAGGCGATGTGATTCAGGAGCCGAACCCGGCTCCCCTCCCCCACGCCGAGGGTCGTCGTGCTCCATTCGCCGACGCCGTCGAGCGTCAGAATCGCCGCCCGGTCGAAGGGGCTCGGGAAGAAGGCGCTGGCCGCGTGGCTCTCGTGGTGATCGGTGAAGACCAGGCGGGCCCGACACTCCGCGCCCAGGGCGCCGCGGATCGTCCGCCGCATGTACAGCTTATCCTTCAGCCAGAGCGGGATCGCCATCCGAAAGCTTCGAAACCCGACCGGCGCGTAGGCCAGGTAGGTTTCCAAGATCCGCTCGAATTTCGTCAGCGGCTTGTCGTAAAAGGCGACGTAATCGAGGTCGGCCGCCGACAGGCCGGCTTCGGCGAGACAGGAGGCGACGGCCCGGCTCGGAAAGGCCGCGTCGTGTTTGACGCGCGAGAACCGCTCCTCCTGGGCGGCGGCCGCGATTCGGCCGTCGACCACCAAGGCGGCCGCGCTGTCGTGGTAGAACGCGGAGATTCCCAGGATCGCGGTCATGCCAATTCCCGATTCCGATTCGCGGCGGAGACGCCCGGAACGCCCGCGCGCCATCCGCCAAGCGGGATCGGGCCGCGCCGGAAAGACTAGGGTATCATGGCGATCGAAGACGGGCCAGTTTCCCCGGAATCGACGACACGAGAGGACTCGCCAACGATGCAACTCCCGCCCTCCCGACGCCTCGCCCCGAGGGCCCTTCCGGGGGCCGTCGCGATGATCCTCGCGCTGGGGGCGGCGACCGCCCCGGTCGTCGCCCAGGACGATCTCGACGTCCTGACGGCCCCTTCGGATCGGATGCTCTACGAGTACCTGCTGCGCGACGCCCAAACACATTTCGACGCCCGGCGCGCCGCGGTGGCCGAACTCAAAACGCCCGAGGCGATCCAGGGCCGCCAGAAGGCGTTGAAGGCCAAGTTCCTCGACGCCCTGGGCGACCTCCCCGAGCGGACGCCCCTGAACGCCCGGGTCGTGGGCAAGCAACAGCGCGACGGCTACCGGGTCGAGAAGGTGATCTTCGAGAGCCGCCCCAACCACCACGTCACGGCCGCTCTCTACCTGCCCGAGGGCGACGGCCCCCACCCGGGCGTGCTCGTCCCCTGCGGCCACAGCGCCACCGGCAAGGCGGCCGAGCCCTACCAGCGGATCAGCATCCTCCTCGCCAAAAACGGCCTGGCCGCCCTCTGTTACGACCCGATCGGCCAGGGCGAGCGCGCTCAGTTGCTCGACGATCAGGGCAAGCCGGCCGTCGGCGGAAGCACCAACGAGCATTCGCTCGTCGGCGTCGGCGCCCTGCTGGTGGGCTCGAACGTCGCGACGCACCGAATTTGGGACGGCTTCCGGGCGATGGACTACCTGGCCGAGCGGCCCGAGATCGACCCGAACCGCCTCGGCTGCGCGGGATGCTCGGGCGGCGGCACGCTGACGGCCTACCTGATGACGCTCGACGACCGAATCCAGGCGGCGGCTCTGTCCTGCTACATCACCTCGCTGGAGCGGCTCTTCGCCACGATCGGCCCCCAGGACGGCGAGCAGAACATCACCGGCCAAGTCGCCTTCGGCATGGAGCACGCCGATTACGTGACGATGCGCGCCCCGAAGCCGACGCTCCTGGCGGTCGGCACGCTCGACTTCTTCGACATCGACGGCGCCTGGGACAGCTTCCGCGAGGCGAAGCTAACCTATGGGCGGCTCGGCCACGCCGAGCGCGTCGACCTGGTCGAGTCGTATCATCCCCACAGCTACTCCAAGGCGCATCGCGAAGCCACCACGCGGTGGATGAGGCGATGGCTCTTGGGGGTCGACGACGCGCCAACCGAGGGAGACTTTCCAATCGTCGACGTGGCGGAGCTTCAATGCACCGAGTCGGGCCAGGTCCTCGCCGATTTCCAAGGTCGATCGGCCTTCGACCTCAACGCCGAAAGGGCCCGCGAACTCGCCGACGAGCGTCAAAAACGCTCCACCGACGCCGACCCCGCCAAGCTCCTCCAAGAGGTTGAGCGGCGAATCGCCCTGAAGACCCGCCCCGCGAACGCCCCCCCGATCCGAGACGCCGGCGAGGTCCAGAAGAACGGCCTTCGGGTTCGCAAGCTCGTCCTCCAGACCGAGCCGGGGATCGAAGTCCCCGCGCTTTGGGTCGACCCCGCCGAGCCGGCCGGGGAGAAGGCCCCCTTGGTCGTCGTCATCGGCCACGATCGGGCCGCCGCGTTCGAGCCGGACGGGATCGTCGGCCGATGGACCGGCCGGGGACGCTCCGTCCTCCTGCTCGACCCCCGCGGCATGGGCGAAACCGCCCCCAACCCCCGATACCACAAGACCCAAGACTTCGGGCCCGACTCTCAAGAGGTCTTCCTGGCCCTTCACCTGGATCGCCCCCTGCTGGGCCAACGCGTCTTCGACGTCCTGGCCGCGCTCGACGCCCTGGGCGACCAAATCGGCGACGGCGTCCACCTGGTCGGCGTCGGCGACGGCGGACCGATCGCCCTGCACGCCGCGGCGCTCGACCCGCGAATCGGCGAACTGACCCTGGAGGGCTCGATCCTCTCCTGGACCGAGGCGGCCGAATCCTCGCGGCCCCGCCGCCAACTCTCCAACGTCGTCCCCGGCGCCCTCTTGGCCTACGACCTGCCGGACCTGGCGGCGAGCCTCGCCCCGCGGCCCCTGACCATCGCCTCGCCGGTCTCCGCGTCGGGGGAACCCGCCTCCGAGGCCGACCTGGGCAGCTTCGCCGAATCGCCGCGCCGGGCTTATCAGACCCAAGGCGCCGAAGGAAACCTGACCATCCGGCCGGCGTCCTGAACCGCGTCGGAGCGGTCCCAAAGCCTCCGGCTCGCGGCTTCGCGAGGCGGAGGCGGGCCGGCCGGTTCGGTCGGAGTCCAAGCAGGAGCAAAACCCGAGCAAAACCAGACGCCACGCCGGGCGCGTTGTTCTCAAAACGCGAGTCGGAACCTCGAAATTCAAAACCGAGTCGAACAAGACTCCCGCCGCTCGCGAGGCCACCCCACAACGGCCGGTGGAGGCGGTCAAGCGGCGGGATCCGAGCTCCCTCGTCGCGTCACACCCCGCTCTTCCGACCTATATAAGAGTTGTGGGGGAGTCATCGCGCTTATCTTATAAGGACCAAGGACGCGGACTTGGTTGTGGGTGAGTCGTCGCGCTTATAAGGACGCGGACTTGATCACCACGACGTTTGGATGATCTAATTCGTGATGGAGCTTCACGCGCGCGAGCGTCCCCCGGCGCGCCCCTCTCTCGGACGAAGCGAGTTCGCCCCATGAGCAACACCTTGACCAACCAACCGGCGGCCCCCAAAACGCCGCAACCATCCCAAGCCGCTCCGGCGAAGCGAAGAAACTGGCGGCTGGTCGCGGTGGTCTGCCTCCTGCTGGGCGTCTCGGGCGCGGTTCGCTACTGGCGGGACTTTCAGTTCCTGCGGATCGAAAATCAGAGCAAGACCGCTCCGTTCCCGCTGAAGGCTCTGCCCATGGTTCTGGGCTCGTGGCGGGCGCTTGAGGGGGTGGAGACGACCCTCGATCCCGAGATCGCGCGAATCGCCGGGTCGAGCGACCACGTCCTCAGGACCTACGTGCATGAGGAAACCGGCGAGCGGGCCACCGTGCTGGTGCTCTACGGCCTCGCCACGCTCGTTTGGGGACACACCCCGGAGGTGTGCTACCCCTCCGTGGGGTTCCAACCCCTCACGGCCGCCGACGACGTGGCGATCGCCTTGGAGGACGGAAGGTCGGTCCCCTTCCGCGAGGCCCTCTACGGCAAGTCGCAAGCCGGAGCCTCCTCATACCACGAGGTCTACTATTCGTTTCGCAACGCCGACGAATGGCGGACGGAGATGGCCAGCCGATGGAAGCAGTTTCGGAGCCACCCGGGCATGTTTAAGATCCAGGTCGAGCGGCGGGTCAAGTCGGCGGACCTCGACGACGACGCCTGCCACGATCTGCTGGCCGGATTGGTGGAGGAAATCGACAAGCGATCCTCGGGGCCCGCGTTCTCGGTCGCCTCAACGCCTCGGGCCGCGGAATAAAATCCATCCCTCGGTTAGAATCAAGCCCCGATCGAGTTCCAAGACGCGGCGGTCGTGATGAGAATCAGTGCGGAAACTCGCCATCCCGAGTCCCCAGCGCGCTTCGAGCCAGGGCCGCGAGCTTGGCGAGCCCCTCCGCGAGGCCCAAGACCACGACGCCAATTCCCCCAACCAGAAGCATCACCAAGAGGACGGGAATCAGATAAATCGCCAGACCGATTCGCGCGAGTCGAATCGCCCAGCCCAGGGCGCGGGACTCGCGCTGGTCGGGCCCCGCGGATCGGCGAGACGTTCGGGACGCGGTCGCCGGAATGTGAGCGATCATGGCCGACGGCCCTTTCCTTCATAACCCGTCTGAAGGCGCGGGCTGAAAAGAAGCTGGCGCGAAAGCGCGATGACAAAACAACAGTTAAAGCCTAGCTCAAAAATCTCGTCCGCGTCGGAAGTTTTTTCTTGATCATGCGTTCCTTTGATTGAGAGCGGCGACCCCCAAAAGCGGACGAACAACCAAACGGCCCCCGTGGAACAGTCGTTGCTCCGGCGGAAAGGGTGACACGATCCGCCCCCACGCTCGTAAGCCAATGAGGATCCACGTCGGCGCCACCATGATGGGATCAACGCGGCGAGAACCCTTTTCCCTCATCGCCCCCCCGCGGGGGCGTGGATGAAACAAACAAACAAACCGATGGACACATCCGACAGGCGCGATCCGAACTTGCCGGCCAGGTTGCCCACGGCGCATCCGAGCCTCCCGGCGTCCTCCATCGCCTCTCACGGCGGCCCTCCGGGGTGGGATGTCGGCGGGATCCCCCAGACGATGCAGGTCAGCCCTCGGGGCATCCTGCGCGGCTTGGCTCGGAGTTGGTGGAAAATCCTCGCGCTCTGGATCCTTTTGTCGGCGCCTTTGGTCTACCTGATTTACACCAAGGTCGAGCCCAGCTACACCGCCTACAGCACCCTGCTGGCCGAACCGACGCAGCCCGCCCTGTACGAGGGCGCGCGCGGTGGAGGATCCAATCAGGAGATCAGCCGGTACATCGAGACCCAAATTCAGTCGATCCTCAGCGACCGCGTGCTCGACGCCGCCTTGGCCGACCGCTCGGTCGTCAACCTGCCGTTCGTCAGGAACTCGGAATCGCCGAGGTCGGATCTGAAGCGGGAGCTTCGGGTCGTCAACGTGCCCAACACGTACTACATCCACGTCTCCCTGGATTCGCCGAACCCGACGGAGGCCGCCGCCCTCGTCAACTCGGTGGTTTCGGCCTACATGGAATCGCTCCGCGCCTTCCGGATGGGCAGCGACAGCCTCCTCAAGAGGCGCATGCAGGCCTGGCTCGACAACCAGGAGGCCGAAAAGAAGACGAAGGAGGACGAGCTGGAGCAGCTCGTCAATGGCGGACGGGTTGACCCCCAGTCCCTGGTCGCCGCCAATCCGGGGTCGGCCGAAAACAACGACGACCCCGCCGAGGCGGTCAAATCCCTCACCACCAAGGACGTCTCGATCGAGCAGTACCGGCGCTACCTCGATCAACTGGTCCAGGTGAATCTCGAGCTGGTTCCCTACGAGTCGCTGCTTCAACAACGGACGGCGGCCCTGCAAGCCCAAGACGACGGTTTCGATCCGGACCCCGACTCCCCGGCGCTGTCCAAAGAGGAGCTTCAGGCGCGGATCGCGACGGAGTTCCGGCAAATCCCCGCCGTCGCCCAGGTGCTTCAGGACATCGAGACGACGAACGCGGAGCTGGCGCACAATTCGGGCGTCGCGCGCAAGGGGAGCGACCCGGCCCGCCGCGCCGCCCAGAAGCGGCTGAGCCAGTTGGAGGCCCGCCACGACGCGCTCTGGCGCGAACACTATGAGGAGATCCGCGACGTCGTCCTGGCCGCGGCGAGCGCTCCGGCGCCGTTGGGCGGCGCGGCCGCGGCGACGCCCGAGGCCCTCTCGCTGGTGGAGCTGCGGGCCAAGGTGGACATGCTCCGCAGCCAACGGGACGCGATCGTCGACCTTTTGCGGTCCATGGAGATCGAGACCCAGCAGTCGAACAACGAGACGTTCCGAGCCAGCCGGCTGAACGCCGAAATCCAGATCCTGAACAATCGCATCGAGCCGGTCCACAAGAAATTGGAGGACCTGAAGTTCCAAACCGACAAGGAGACGGTGCGCGTCGAGCTGACCGACCCGGCCCAAGTCCCCAAGACGACCTCCAGCAACAAGCGGAACCGGTTCATCACCGCCGCCCTGCTGGGAACCCTGGCGCTGATCATGGGGCTGTTCGCGTTGTTGGAGGTCAAGGCCGAGCGGGTCGGCGACCCCGACATGCTCTCAAGCCGGATTCGGTCGGAGGTGTACTCGCTGCCCCCGCTCCCCTCGATCCGACCGCGCCGGAAGCTGGGATCGCCGGGCGACGACGATCAGATCGACCGCTTCATCCAACGGTTGGACCACCTCCGATTCGCCGTCTGCGGCGACCATCCCGAGGTCGGCCTGGGGCGCTGCGTGATCATCACCAGCGCCATCGGCGGCGAGGGCAAAACGACCCTCGCCGCGCAGTTGGCGGCGCGATGCGGCCACGCGGGACACTCGACTCTGCTGATCGACGGCGACCTGCGCCGGGGCACCCTCTGCCCCCTGCTCGACATCCCCGAGGGGCCGGGCCTCAGCGACGTCTTGAAGGAGGAGGCGAGCATTGAGGACGTCGCCGTGCCCGTCCAAGGCGGCGCGTTCCACCTGCTCCGGGCGGGCACGCCGATCCACGACACCAGCCGCGTGTTCCAGGGACGCGGCTTCGGGATGCTGATCGCCCGCCTCCGCCAGCTTTACGACCTGATCATCATCGACTCTCCCCCCGTTTTGCCGGTCCCCGACGCCCTGATCATCGGCCGTTGGACCGACGGAGCGGTGTTGGCCTCCCGGTACGACGTCAGCCGCGCCCCCCAGGTCGAGCGGGCCCGTCGCCAACTGAACAACGCGGGCGTGCCCGTCCTCGGCACCGTCATCAACGGCATGAAGTCGTCCGACTCGTACTATGGCAGCTACACCTACAGCCGAACCCGATCGGTCCCGCCGGACGCCGAAGCCGAAGCCGAAGCGGACGCGTCGTCACCGAGTTGACCGCGGGAACCCGTCCGGGCCGCCCCGGACGCCCGCGTTCAGTTAACCCGAACCACCCGCGGGGCCCCCGACGTTCCCGCGATCGCCGGGATGGGCCGCAGCTCAATCCGGCGCGATCCGATCCGACACGATTCGCCCCCGACACGAGGAGCGTCCCTTGACTCAACTTCCCTTGGCCGACGCCCAGGCACCCCCGGCCGACCAGATCCGCCCGGGGAAGCCGCTCTCCACTCCGAGCCCGGCGCATCGGAACCAATCATCGGCTCGGTCCTGGATCCCCGAGGTGGTCGCGGTCGCGGTCTTCCTCGCCTTCGCCTACGCCCCCAACCTCCTTTACCTGATCACAATCTGGAACAACGAGCCCAACTACTCGCACGGGTTCCTGGTCATCCCCATCGCCCTGGTGATCTTGTGGCGGAGGCTGTCGGATTCCCCCATCGATTGGTCCACCCTTCGGGTTCCGTCGTGGACCTGGGCGTTGTTGGCCGTTCTGCTCTTGGGGCGGGCGCTCGTCTACGAGCGAAGCATGCAGTGGCTCGAAAGCGCCACCATCCTCCCGGTGACGGCCTGCCTCGTCTTCGCCCTGGGGGGACGGCCGCTCCTGGCCCGCGCTTGGCCGGCGGTCGCGTTCCTGGTCTTCATGCTGCCGCTGCCGCCGTCGATCAACACGATGGTCTCGCTCCCCCTGCAGCGGATCGCCACGAAGGGAAGCTGCTTCGCCCTTCAGCTCACCGGGCTGTGGGTCGTCCCGGAGGGGAACGTGATCACGCTGAACACGCCGGGCGGTCCCCAACAGCTTGAGGTGGCCTTGGCGTGCAACGGCCTGTCGATGCTGATGACCCTGGCCGCCACGGTGACGGCGACGGTCATCCTCGTTCCCATGCCCGTCTGGAAGCGAATCGTCGTCCTCCTCAGCGCCGCGCCCATCGCCCTGATCAGCAACATCTTCCGCATCGTCGTGACGGGATGGTTCTACTACTACATGGACGGCGCCCGCGCCAAAGAGGTGGCGCACGACTGGTCGGGCTACTTCATGATGCCTTTGGCCCTGGCCTTGGTGGGCCTGGAGATCTGGATCTTGTCCTGGCTGTTCAACGACGCCGAGGCGGAGGCGGACGCGGCGGCCGGCCCCATCAGCCCCCTTCTGACGCAGAGGCCGACATGAGGGAGCCGGTCTGGGTTTGGGGCGTCCCGTTCGCGCCCGTCACGCTGGAGGAGACCGTCGAGGCGGTCGACGCCCTGATCGAGAAGCGAAGCCCCTCGTACCTCATCACGGCGAACCTCCACTACGTCATGTTGACCAGGGAGCGCCCCGACCTGGAGCCGATCAACGCGAACGCCGCGCTCATCGTCGCCGACGGGGCGCCCATCGTCCGGGCGGCTCGGCGGCGCTCCGTCCCCCTTCCCGAGCGGGTCGCCGGCTCCGACCTCATCTTTCACCTTTGCGAACGCGCCGCGGAGCGGGGCCACCGGCTCTTCTTCCTGGGCGCGCCCGAGGGGGTCGCCGAAGAGGCGGCCGAGAAGCTCCAGGCCCGTTATCCGGGGCTCCAGGTGGTGGGGACCGAGTGCCCCCCCTTCCGCGAGCTCTCCGACGACGAACATTCGCAACTGATCGACCGGATCCGCGAGGCGAACCCCGACCTCCTTTTCGTGGCGTTCGGCCAGCCCAAGGGCGAGCGCTGGATCTTCGAGAATTACAAGCGGCTGGGCGTCCCCGTCAGCGTCCAGGTGGGCGCCTCGTTGGAGTTCGCCGCGGGACGGTTCGCCAGGGCCCCCTTGTGGATGCAAAGGACCGGATTGGAATGGGTCTTCCGGCTGCTTCAGGAGCCCCGGCGGCTGTTCACCCGATACGCCAGGAACGCCGGATTCCTGGGCCGCGTGGTTCTTCTCGACATCCTGGGAATCCAGAAGGCCGACCAGCCCCGCCTCCCGTCGGAGGCGCCGACCGCCGCCGAGCCGTCATGAAATCCAGACCTTCGCCAACGCCGATCGAAGCCGATCCGGCCCGTCTCCGGCCCGCCGTGTTCCTGGACCGGGACGACACGCTGATCGCCAACGTCCCCTATCTGGCCGACCCGGCCTTGATCCGCGTCCTCCCCGGCGCGGCCGAGGCGGTCGCGTCGCTGAACCGCGCCGGCTTCGCCGTCGTGCTGGCCACCAACCAATCGGGCATCGGCCGGGGCCTCGTCACCGAAGACCGGCTTCGGGAGATCCACGACGAATTGAGGCGCCTGCTGGCCGAGCGGGGCGCCGTCCTCGACGCGATCCACCACGCTCCCCACGTCCCGCTGGGCGACGACCGCGCGGCGGTCGAGTTCCACGACCGCAAGCCGGGGCCCGGGATGCTGCTGCGGGCGGCCTCCGAGATGGGCCTGGACCTCGCCTCCTCCTGGATGGTGGGCGACCTGATCAGCGACGTCCTCGCCGGCCTCAACGCCGGCTGTCGGAGCATCCTGGTCGGCTCCAACGCGACGCTCGACGAGCTTCCCAGCCCCGTCGAGCCCGGCCGCGCCTTGGTCGCCGCCGACCTCGCCGCCGCGGCGGCCCTGATCCTTGAGCAACGCGACCTTTCGCCGGGAGGCGCCGCGCCATGCTGAACGCGATCCAGACCCGCGGGAACCAGGACGAACTCGAGACCGAGACCGAGACCGGGCGATTCGCGCCGCTTCGGATCGCCTATCTGGTCAACACCTACCCGGGCCCCAGCGCGACCTTCATCCGCCGCGAGCTGACCGAGATCGAAGCCCAGGGCGCGATCGTCTCTCGGCTCGCCCTGCGCCGTTGGGCCGGAGAGTTGGTCGACCCGCTGGACCAGGCCGAGAGCCGGCGAACGCGGGCCGTCCTCGAAGTCGGCGCCCTCGGCCTGCTTCGATCCCTGACGTCGTCGGCCGTCTCGCGCCCCGCTCCGTTCCTCCGCGCCCTTCGGGCGGCGATCCGGCTCGGGCGACGGGGAAACGGCGTCGCCAGGCACCTGATTTATCTGGCCGAAGCCTCCGTCCTCTTGGGCTGGCATCGGGAGCTGAAAACCGACCACGTTCACGCCCACTTCGGCACCAACTCCACGACCGTCGCCCTGCTCTGCCGGCTGCTGGGCGGCCCCCCCTACAGCTTCACGGTTCACGGCCCCGAGGAGTTCGATCAGCCGATCGGCCTGAGCCTCGGCGAGAAGGTCGCCGGCTCCGCCTTCGCGGTGACGATCAGCGAACACGGCGGCAGCCAACTTCGCCGATGGGCCTCCTACGACCAATGGCCGAAGATCCAGGTCGTTCACTGCGGCCTCGACTCGATGTTCCTGAAGGCCCCGCCGGTCCCCGTCCCCGACGCGCCCCGGCTCGTCTGCGTGGGACGCCTGGCCGAGCAGAAGGGACTGCCGATCCTGATCGAGGCCGCCGGCCGCCTCCACGCCGAGGGGGTCGAGTTCAAGCTGACCTTGGTCGGCGACGGCCCGCTTCGCGGCGAGCTGGAATCCCTGATCGCCCAACTCGACCTGAACGGCCGCGTCCACTTGGCCGGCTGGCGAAGCAACGCCGAGGTCCGCGACCTGCTCTTAAACGGCCGGGCCCTGGTCTTGCCGAGCTTCGCCGAGGGGCTTCCCGTGGCCATCATGGAGGCGATGGCCTTGGGGCGTCCGGTGGTGGGAACCTGGATCGCCGGGACTCCCGAACTGGTCCTCCCCGGCGTCAACGGCTGGCTGGTCCCTCCCGGCTCGGTTGACGGCCTTTATAAAGCCATGCGCGAGGTCCTCGAAGCCGACCCCGCCGATCTGGAGCGCATGGGACGCGCCGGCGCCGAGCGCGTCGCCCAGCGCCACGACATCGCCATCGAGGCCCGCAAGCTCGGCGACCTCATCGTCCAGAGCCAAAGCCCGGCGTAGGGGCGGTCCCCCGCGGCCGCCGTCCCGCGACCCGGGGGGTTCGCCGCGATCACTCGGCCCGGTTTCGCTGATAATATTCGGCCATCTCGTCCCAGGCCGTCGACTCGTCCCAGCCGAGGGCGTCGGCGTCGGGAACGTCGGTGTTGATCCGCACGCGAGGCTCGGGAAAGGCGGTCTGCTTCTTCAACTCGACTTCACAGGGGAGGTTGAATCTGGGCCGCATCGCCTCGGCGAGTCGGAGGGTGAACGCCCCCTGGCTCTCGGCGTATCCCATGGGATTGATCTGGGCGAATCCGGGGGTCTCGGGAAGCTCCGAGACGAACCGGGCGTAGACCTTCGCCAACAGGGAAACGTGGATGTTGTCGCGGACGTAGAGCGGGTTCGAGCACGAGGGCGTCGCCCCCGCCAGCCAGTTTTTAATCAGGTAAGCCGTATAGCGCGGCTCCTCGTACGGGCCGAACGGGTTGGGGATGACGAACTTGCCCAGGCTCAGGCCGTCTCGCTCGCAATAAAACCGGAAAACCTCGGCGGTCAGCCGCTTCGAGAATCCATAAGGGGAGAAGTCGGGCAAACCTTGCGAACCGGAACCCTCGCCCCCCTCGAACACCGAGCCGGTCAAGACCACGCGCCGGGCCCCGCCACTTTTCAAGGCGGCGAGGACCGCCGGGAGGCTCCGCGCGTTGTTGGCGACCGCGCCCAAGGCGTCGAAATCGGGTCTCTTGTAGTTGGTCACGTCGGCCGCGTGGTGGCAGAGGACGTCGAAGCCCCCCCCGCCCGCCAGGGCCAAAAACTTGTCGTCCCCGAACGAGCATCCATGAACGGGCCGGCAAAGGTCGGCCAAGAGCGCGACGCGCTCTCGGCGGATCGCGTCGGTATATCCCCCGGCCTCGCCTCGAAAGACGGCCGTCACCTCATGCCCGGCCGCGGCCAGTTCGCGGACGAACCAATACCCCGTGAACGAGCTGGCGCCCGTGAAAAGTATCTTCATGATGATCTTCCGCCGTCAGGACGCGAGGTGCCAGGAGGGGTCGAAGTCGCGCTGGTTGGCGTCCTTGTCGGAGAGGACGACGGGCTCGATCGGCCACTCGATGGCAAACTTGGGATCGTTCCAACGGACCCCGCGCTCCTGTTCGGGCGCGTAGAATTCGTCGACGAAGTAGAACGCCTCGGCGTCGTCGGTCAGGGTGATGAAGCCGTGGGCGAACCCCTTGGGGACGTACATCATCCGGCGGTTTTCGGCCGAAAGCTCGGCGCCGAAGCTCTTGCCGAAGGTCGGCGAGTCGGCCCGAAGGTCGAGGATCACGTCGTACAGCGACCCGCGAATGCAGCGCACGACCTTGGTCTCGGCCTTGGGGGCGAGCTGATAATGCATCCCCCGGAGCGTCCCCTTCTGGGCGCTGAGGGAGTTGTTGACCTGAACGAATCGGTCGACGAGGCCGGCGGCGGCGAACTCCTTCTCGCAGAAGGCCCGGGCGAAGAATCCCCGGTCGTCGCCCCGCTTCTCAAGGTCGATCAGGAAGGCCCCCGGGAGGGGCGTCTCGGTGAAGATCATGATGAGCTCCGGGAATGTTCCGCGTTGAGGTTCGAATCAGCCGAGCCGGTCCATGCGATGCTTGAGGGTCCGAAGGCGGACGAACTGGTCGCCCTCGAAGTCCTTCTTGCCGAACCCGTGCTCGACCATCTTGCGGTGGAGCTCCTCCATGCCGGAGGCGAGCGTGTATTGGAGCTTGAAGTCGGGCAACAGCGCGTTGAGCAGGTCGAACTTCACGCGGTAGTTGCGGGGGTCGGCGCCGACCTCGCCGGTGTAGGCGATCTTGGCCGAGGGGATGAGGCGCTGGACTTGGTCGCCGACGTCGCGGACCTGGTAGTTCTCGGCGTTGCCGCCGACGTTGATCGCCTTGTTGTGGACGGTCTCCTTGGGCGCTTCGGCCAGGGCGACGAAGGCCCGGGCGATGTCTCGGCAGTGGATCAAGGGGCGCCAGGGCGAGCCGTCGGACATGATCCGGATCTCGCCGTAGGCCAGGGCCGATCCCAAGAGGTTGTTGACGACCAGGTCGATCCGCAGCATCGGCGAATGGCCGTAGGCGGTCGCGTTTCTCAGATAAACCGGCGTGAACGAGTCGTCGGCCAGCTTCGAGACCTCCGTCTCGGTCTCGATCTTTGATTGGGCGTAGGCGGTCAGGGGGTTGAGCGGGTCGTTCTCGTCGAGGTCGAGCTTCTCGCCCTTGCCGTAGACCGAGCAGCTTCCGGCGAACAGGAAGCGGGGAACGCCGGCCTCCTTGGCGATCCGGGCCAGTCGGATCGAGGCGTCTCGGTTGACGTCGAGGGTGAGCTGGGCGTTGAGGTCGCCCATCGGGTCATTGGAGATCGCCGCCAGGTGCATGACGGCGTCGCAGCCGTCGAGGTCGGCCGGCTCGATGGCGCGCACGTCCTTGTTCAGGTCGCGATCGACGGGAACCACCGGCTCCCACCCGCACCCCTCGAAAAGGCCGACGTCGCAACCGACGACGGAATGGCCGCCCTCCTTGAGCAAATCAACCAGATGCGCGCCGATGTATCCCTTGTGCCCGGTGACGAATATCTTCATGTTGCCTTCGACGATGTTGAATTCAAATGGAAACGGGTTTGGCGTGGGCGGAGACCGGCGGGACTCAGACGGCCCAGGGCGCCTCGCCGGAGGCCCAGAGCTTGTTGAGCTGCTCAAGGTCGCGCTGGGTGTCCATGCAGGCCCAGTAGCCGCGGTGCCGATACATGTCGAGCTCGCCATCGCGGGCCAGCCGAATCAGGGGCTCGCGCTCCAGGACGCAACTCTCGTCGGGGCTGAGGTAGGAGAGGAAGCCGCGTCGGAAGAAGAAGTAGCCGCCGTTGATCCAGTTGTCGACGAACTCGGGCTTCTCGCTGAATTCCTCGACCTGGTTGTTGGCGACCTTCAGCTCGCCGAACCGCGACGGGGGGTTGACCCCCAGGACGGTCCCCAGGTTGTTCCCCTCGGCGTGGAACCGGAACTCGGCGGCGAGGTCGGCGTCGGTGACGCCGTCGCCGTAGGTGACGGCGAAGTGTTCGGCGTCGCCGAGGTACTTGGCCGCGGCGCGGGCCACCCGGCCTCCGGTCATGGTCAACTCGCCGGTGAAGGCCAGAGTGACCTCCCAGTCCTGGTCGTGGTCGACGGAATGGACCGTCACGTTGTTGCTTTTCAACTCAACGGTGAAGTCGCTGTTCATCGACGCGTAGTTGAGGAAGTACGACTTGACGACCTCGGCCTTGTAGCCCAGACAGAGGATGAATCGGCGAAACCCGTGGTGGGCGTACGTCCTCATGATGTGCCAGACGATGGGCCGGTTGCCCACGGGCACCATGGGCTTGGGACGCAGCTCGGTCTCTTCTCGGAGCCGAGTCCCCAGGCCGCCGCAGAGCACGAAGACGGGTATGTCCGACAAACGATCTTTCAACGCATTACCCCACGCGATGACGCTTCAATTCAACAAGCGGCCCTTCGCCCAAGGACCGCGGTTGTCACGGTGACGACGGGAGGATTCAATTGATGAACCCGCCGGCCCCGCCACGAGGCATCGGCCATTTCGGCTTTTTGTTTCCGAAATACGTCCTAACGACGCGCGCCGTGACCCCCGAATTCCGTGTACGGTACAACATTGGCGGCAAACGCGACAATCCCCCCTTGGGTCCCCCCTCATGAAGCTCCTCGTCGTGGTGTTGTGTTACAAGGTTCCCGACCTGACGATCGACTGCCTCCGATCGCTGGAGGCCGAGATTCCCCGGATTCCCGGCGCCAAGGTGGGGCTTTGCGAAAACGGAACGGGTCCCGACGCGGCCGAAACGCTCCGCCGGGCGATCGAGGAGAACGGCTGGGAATCCTGGGTCGATCTCACCGTCGTCGAGATCAATCAGGGGTTCTGCGGCGGCAACAATCTGGTGATCCGCGCGGCCCTCGAATCCGATGACCCGCCCGAGTACGTCCTGTTGCTCAACGCCGACACGATCGTCCAGGAGAGCGCCCTGGAAACCCTGGTCGCCTTCATGGACGAGAACCCGAAGGTCGGCGTCGCCGGCAGCCAACTCCTCTCCCCCGATGGGGAGGTCCAGGCGTCGCCCTTCCGGTTCTTTGGGATCGCCACGGAGCTGGATCGGGGGCTGCGGCTGGGAATCGCCACCCGGTTCCTGGCGCCGCCGCTGGTCGTCGATCGGTCGAGGCCCAGCCGGGCCGAGTGGGTCTCCGGGGCGAGCATGATCCTGCGGTCGTCGATGCTGAGGGAAATCGGGCTGCTTGACGAGGGGCTCTACACCTATTTCGACGACATCGACATCTGCCTGAGGGCCCGGCGGGCCGGCTGGGAGGTCTGGCACGTCCCGGAAAGCAAGATCATCCACCTAGAGGGAGCCTCCACGGGCATCCAAGGGGGGCCGAGGGAGACGCCGAAACGACGCCCCGCCTATTGGTTTCAGGCCCGCCGACGGTTCTTCCTGAAGAACCACGGCAAGCTCCGCGCGGCCCTGGCCGACGCGGCGTTCCTCTTCGGGTTCGCGCTTTGGCGAATGCGGCGTCCCCTTCAGCGCAAGCCGGACCTGGACCCCCAAAACTTCCTCGCCGACTCTTTCCGCCACAGCGTCTTCCGAACCGGCTTCGAGCTGCGCGACGTGGAAAACCCGGCGCTGGCCGCCCCCGCCGAAACCGCCTCAACCACCAGCGCGTGACGATGCGCCCGCCGAAACCGGGCCCCGAAAATCGACGACGCGGCTCCGCCTGCCGGTCAGCCTGCCGAACCAGTACCGCGCCAGGCCCAGGGCGTTGGCGAATTTCCCAAGGACCACGAAGAAGGCGTACGCCCGGGCGTCGGCCGGACGCCACCCCCGACGAACCCGACAGTACCGGTAAATTCTCCAGGCGAGAAGCCAGTGACCGGCGAACAAGAGCAGGCTCGCCCCCCGAGTGGGCCAGGCGAGCCCCAAGGCCAGAAGCGGAACGATGATCCCCCAAACGACGACGCTCCGCGTCTCGCGAACGTAGTGCCGTTCCGGGGAAGCGCCGTGCAGCGCCCGCCCCTCGGCGTACGCGAGGCCGGTTCGCGCGGTTCGCCTCCACCATTGCCGGAACCGCGTCATGGCCATGTCGTGAAGGCCCATCTCGGCGTCGAGGCGGAGGATCGTCCAGCCGTCCCGACGAAGCCGAACGCAAAGCTCCGGCTCCTCGCCGGCGATCAGCTCGGGGTTGAAGCCGCCGAGACGCCGCAGGGCCTCCACCCGCATCATGGCGACGCCGCCGCAGGCCCTCGCCTCGCCGATCGGCGTGTCCCACTCCAAGTCGGCCAGGCGGTTGTAGACGGTTTGCTCGGGATGGCGCTCCCGCAGGCGACCGGCGACGGCCGCGACGTCGGGCCGCTCGTCGAGCTCGCGCGCGGCGCGGTCGAGCCAGCCGTCGGCCATCTCGCAATCGCCGTCGACGAACTGGACGAAGCGAACCTCCGGCGCGATCTCCAGCAGGCGTTCGAGACCCTCGTTCCGCGCCCGGGCCGCCGAGAACGGCCGCGAAAGATCCAGCTCGACGACCTCCGCCCCCAAGCCGCGCGCCAACTCGGGACTTCCGTCCTCCGAACCCGAATCCACGTAGACCAGAACCGACCCCCGACCGGCCACCGATTCCAGGCAACGCCGAAGCCGATCCCCCTCGTTCCGGCCAATCACCACGACGCCAACACGGCCAATACCCATTTGTTCACCCAAAAAACCAGCCCGGGCGACTTCCCCAAACCGCGTCGGAACGGAATTCGCACCCTCTGGACGCGGCGACGAACCGTCCCAAGAGGAACAGGCCGCCGATTCGACGAAACGACTGTAGCCGCCCCGCCGGGCGCGGAACAACCGCTCAACCCGACTCCGCGACCAGGAACGCCCCGGCTCGGCGACGCGTCGCGTTCCCAGGTTTCTCGGACACGAATCCGGCTTTCACTCGTAATGCGATGTGTCAATCACCGGTCTTAAAAGCGAACTTCCGCGCAAGGCATACTTAAACAACATGTTTTCTTGTCCGCGGCCCCAACTCATGCTAGCATTCATCGATTCTTTCGGGTCGTCGACGCGCGCGGTCGAGGATCGGCCTCCGGGTTGGAAGCCGCGCGACGCGTTCCCATGGTGGACTGGTTTTCGCCGGCGCCTCTTCGCCTGGGACGCCAGCGATGTCGAGCCGCCTTTATTTTAGAGCGCCAAGCTTGTATTCTCGGAACTTCCCCCAAGCTCCCTGGCCGCGCGCCAGACTTGTCGGGACGCGCTCGCCGCGGTCCAGTCGACGGCGGATCCCCCGACCCACGCCGCTTTAAATCGATGGCGAACCGATTTACTCCGACTCGCCAGGAGCTTGCGCCTTTTCTTCTCCACGGATTTCACCTCGCCATGATCGAGACCGAAGAGACGCTCGCCATACCCAGCCAATCCCGGAGCGACGCGCGGCCCCAAGACGCGTCCCAACCGGCGCCGTCGGATCTCGGCGCGGTCGAGACGCCCGAGTTGGTCATTCGCCCCGCGTCCGGTTGGATGGCGCTGAACTGGAGGGAAATGTACGAATACCGGGAGCTTCTCGCCTTCCTCATCTGGCGGGACATCTCGGTGCGGTACAAGCAGACGATTCTGGGGGGCGCCTGGGCGGTGCTTCAGCCGCTGATCATGGTGGTGATCTTCAGCTTCATGACGCGCTACGCGAAGATCCAGATGCCGATGGACCTGCCCTACCCCGTCTTCATCTTCGCGGCGCTGATCCCCTGGACGATGTTCTCCCAGGGCATGCCGGCGGCGGCCAACAGCCTGATCCAGTCGTTGAACATGGTCACCAAGGTCTATTTCCCCCGACTCTTCCTGCCGATCACGGCCGCGGCCGTCTTCCTGGTCGACGGCGCGATCTCGTTTCTGGTCTACGGCCTGATTTTGTTCCACTACGGAATCACTCCCCAGTGGACGATCGTCTTCCTGCCGCTTCTCTTCCTGATGACGCTGATCGCGTCGCTGAGCATCGGCGTTTTGCTGGCGGGCCTGACGCTCTTTTATCGCGACTTCAAGCACATCGTGCCGTTTCTGGTCCAGATCCTCATGTACGTCAGCGGGATCTTTTTCCCCATCGGCATGATCCCCGAGAAGTATCACGCGCTGCTGTCGCTCAACCCCATGTTCGGCCTCATCGACGCCTTCCGCGCCGCCATTCTGGGCACCCCCATGTACTGGAATTGCTTCCTGATCTCCAGTTCCGTCGCGATCGGACTGTTCACCTTCTCGATTTACTACTTCCGACGCACGGAGCGTCTCTTCGCCGACTACATTTGAGCCGCCGGCCGCCAAAGCCGACGGATGGCGTTTCCCCAAACAATCGGCGGACGAAGCTCCCTCACATGGTCCTCACGCTCGATCCATAAAAACCATGAGTCGACCGATCATCAGCATCGACAACTTAAGCAAGCGCTATATTTTGGGATCCCACTTCAGCAAGCAGGGAACCCACCGCTGGCAGTCCGGATTCTCGGTTCGAAGCTCGCTCTCCGAAGCCGCGCAATCGTTTGGGCGGTGGGTTCGGAAGAGGAGCGAGGAGGGAGCCTTCCGGCCCAAGACCTCGGAATTTTGGGCCCTCCGCGACGTCGACCTCGACATTGAGAAGGGGCGGGTCGTCGGCCTCGTCGGCCGCAACGGCGCCGGCAAGTCCACGTTGCTGAAGATCCTCAGCCGCATCGTCGACCCGACCACCGGAACCATCCGGCTCAGCGGGCGGGTCGCCTCGCTGCTGGAGGTCGGCACGGGCTTCCACTTGGAGCTCAGCGGACGGGAGAACATCTACCTCAACGGCGCGATCCTGGGCATGAGGCGCAGGGAGATCCAGCGCAAGTTCGATGAGATCGTCGCCTTCTCCGAGGTCGAAAAATTCCTCGACACGCCGGTGAAGCGCTATTCCTCCGGCATGTTCGTCCGTCTGGCGTTCGCCGTGGCGGCGCACTTGGAGCCGGAAATCCTGATCGTCGACGAGGTGCTCGCCGTCGGCGACTACGCGTTCCAGAAGAAATGCCTGGGAAAGATGCGCGACGTCGCCTCCGGCGATGGACGAACCGTGCTGTTCGTCAGCCACAACATGGGGGCTTTGAGCCAGCTTTGCGACGACGGCGTTCTGCTGGAAAAGGGACGGATCACGATGGTCGGCCCCGTCCAAGACGTGGTCAAGTCCTACATGAAGGCGAGCTCCGGAGAAAGCGCCGCGGTCGCCCGGTTCGAACGCGAGCCCGCGAAGCTCGGCCAGTTCCACTTCGTGGAGATCCTGCGGGGCGAGAAAGAGCCGGCCGCCGACTTCACCTGCGACGAGCCGATCCGAATCCGCGTCCAGTACGAGGTTCGAAAGCCGACGACGGGAAGCTATCTGACGTTCTACCTGCAAAATCAAGAGGGAACCCGCGTCCTTCACTCCGACATCCGCGACCTGAACCCCGAGGTCGACGAGAACCTTGGGGTCGGCCTCCACGTCTTCGACATCGTGATCCCTCCCCGACTGCTGGGGGCGTCGACCTATCTGATCACCGTCGGCAGCGCCAGCCGATACGCCGGCGTCATCGACCACCGTCACGACTGCTGCGAGTTCACGGTTCGCGACCTGGCCAGCCAAAACCAATCCCGACCGGGCGTGTTGGGGATTCAGCTTCCCTGGGCGCGCTCCAGCGCCGAGTTGGTCAACGCCGAAGCCCCGTGACCGCGGCGAATTGGGCTCGCCAGAACGGCGGCGTCGGCTAAAATCTCCGGCCTCGCGATCGCGCGAACCGACCGCGGAGCGGTCGGCGGTATCGGGAGGCGGGAGGCCGATTTCGATGTTCAACAACCGGGTGCTGGTGGTCGGCGACGTGATGCTCGACCGCCATGTGCATGGACGCGTCCGCCGGATTTCACCCGAAGCCCCCGTTCCGGTGGTCAGCCTCGTCGGCGAGGTGCAGACCCCCGGCGGCGCCGGCAACGTCGCCGCCGGCCTCGCGGGGCTCGGCTGCTCCACGACCATGGCCGGCCTGATCGGCGCCGACTCCGAGGGGCGGTTGCTTCGCGACGCCCTCGCCGCCAAGGGCGTCGAGCGCCTGGCGCTGATCGAGCGCCCCGAGCTCGCCACCGTCAGCAAGACGCGGATTCTCTCCGACTCTCACCAGCAACTTCTGAGGCTCGACCGCGACGGCGACCGCGCACGGTTCCTCGACTTCGAGGACGAACTCCTAAGCGGCGTCCTTCCGCTGATTGACGACCAGACCGCCGTCGTGCTCGCCGACTACGACAAGGGAGTCGTCACCCCCAAGGTCGCCCGGGAGGTCATCGCGCGGTGCCGGCGGCGCGGCGTCCCCTGCGTCGTGGATCCCAAGAAGGTCGACTTCTCCATCTACTCCGGGGCGACGATCGTCACCCCCAACCTGCCGGAGGCCGAACGGGCCGTCGGCCGCCCACTGGTCGGCGACGAGATGACCGGAGCCGCCGCGCGCCAACTTCTCGAGGAACTGAAAACCGACTCCCTGCTGATCACCCGGGGCCCCGAGGGCATGACCCTCGCCCTCCCCGGCGGAACCCACCACATCCCCTCGCGAACCCGAGGCGTTTCCGACGTCACCGGCGCCGGAGACACCGTCGTCGCCGTGCTGGCGGCCTGCCTCGGCACGGACTGGGCGGTCGCCGACGCCTGCCGGCTCGCCAACATCGCCGCCGGCATCGCGGTCGGCCACCCGGGAACCCACGTGGTCTCCGCCGAAGAGCTGGCCGCGGCCTGGAGCGGACTCTCCCCCAAGATCCTCGACCGCCGGACCGCCCAAAGGCGACTCGACGAGGCCCGCCGCCGCGGAGGCAAAATCGTCTTCACCAACGGCTGCTTCGACATCCTCCACGCCGGACACCTCGCCTGTCTGGAGGGCGCCAAGCGGCTGGGCGACCTGCTGGTCGTCGGCCTCAACTCCGACGCCTCGGTGCGCGGCCTCAAAGGCGCGAGCCGACCCGTCATCGGCCAGGACAACCGCGCCAGCCTCCTCGCCGGGCTCGCCTGCGTCGACCTGGTCGTCTTGTTCGACGAACCGACGCCCGAGAGCCTCATCGAGTTGCTCGAACCCGACGTGCTGGTCAAGGGAGGCGACTACGCGGTCGACCAGATCGCCGGCGCCGACCTCGTCACCCGGCGGGGCGGCCGAGTCATCGCTCTGCCCCTGGTTCCCGGATTGAGCACCACCGCCATCCTCGACCGGAGGGCTGGTTGACGCCCCGCCGGAGCCTCAATGTTCCCGAATCCAAACGCCCCGGGGTTTCGGGTAAACGAACTCGTCACGGTCCATCCAAGCATTGCGTAAATTTCGGCGAGGAGACCAGCGAGCGGCCTGGGCAAACGACGGGCCAACAACCTCGATTTGCCGGCTCATTTCGTCGATCTCAGGGAAATCCCCAAGACATTTGTGTTTTTTACCCCACATTGATTCCGAATATCCACGCGGCGCAGCGCAATGATTGACGGTTTGAAGAAACGATGCTAGGCTGTGCCTGTTTATCCCGGCCCCTTGGTTCCATGCTCCAAAACCTGACCGACTTAAGGCCGCGCTGCTTTGGTGACGACCGCGCCCCCACGATTGACATCCAAGACATCCAGCCCGCAGGTCACTCACACGGAGAATCCGCGCCGATGAACTCCCTGCCGTCATCATCGCCAACTTCCTTCGTCCAAGGAACGGGCGAGCCGGCGCTGATTAACCAGGACGAGCTTCGATCGCAGGCCCCGCTCCGTCTTCGGTCCAACCAGCTGACGCTTGAGTCGTTCCGGTTCGCCGTCAAGCGCGCGATCGACATCGCCGGGGCCCTGACCGGCCTGCTGCTGTTGGCTCCGGTGATGCTGGCCGTCGCCGTGCTGATCCGGCTCGACTCTCCCGGCCCCATCTTCTTCCGCCAATTGCGCAGAGGCCATCGCGGGCGGCTTTTCTGGGTCGTCAAGTTTCGGACGATGGTCGTGGACGCCGAGAAGCGGCTCGGCGAGCTGGAGTCGAAGAACGAGTCCAACGGCGGCGTTCTCTTCAAGATGGAGAACGATCCCCGCGTCACTCCGCTGGGACGATTTCTTCGGAGGTCGAGCCTCGACGAGCTTCCCCAGCTCATCAACATCCTTCGCGGCGAGATGAGCGTGGTGGGCCCGCGCCCCCTGCAGATTCGCGACAGCGAGCTTTTGCAATCCATTAATCCCGCGGGATATCGTCAGCGCCTGCAGGTGATGCCGGGGCTGACCGGTCCCTGGCAAGTCGGCGGCCGAAGCACCGTCGATTACGCCCGCATGGTGGAAATGGACATCGAATACGCCCGAACCTGGTCGATCGGTCGCGATCTTTGGATCATCCTTCGCACGTTCGTCGTCGTCATCGGCGGCCGCGGGGCCTGCTAACCCGCTTCTCCTTCGACCCCGCGCCTTGAAACAACGAATCGGCCCCGGGAGTTTCAATGGCTCCGGGGCCGATTGGCTTTCGAAGGCCGCGCGACGCGCCGTTCAGGAGGCGTTGGGAAGGAGCTTGAGGATCTTCCGCCATCGGCTCTCCCGCTCCTCCTGCAGCGTCGCGATCCGCTGGTTGAGCCAGAGCATGACGTCTCCGTCGCCGCCGTCGGCTCCGGCTCCGCGTTCCGGCCTCGGCCGTCGAGCCGGCTCCTCGGTCGAATGCTCGGCGGTCGTCGCGGCGTCGGCCGCGACGGGCTCGGCGGTCGGGTCCGGCGGCGTCTTGGCGGGCGGCGGCGAGACGGGGGCCTTGGGCGGGCTCGATTCCAAGGGCGCTTGGGACGGGGCGGCGACGGTCGCGCCTTGGTCGCGCGCGAGGGCCGCCAGTTCCAGCTTGAGTTCTTGGAACTCCCGCGTGACCTCGCGAAGTTGATCGAGCTCTTGGCGGATCAGGTCCATCTGCTCGCGCTGCAGCGAGCCGAACATCTCGACCAGCATCCCCATCGCGTTCTGGAACTGGTCGAGCATCTGCTGTTGCATGACGCCGAACTGATTCACGAGGGGAACCAGCACGGATTCGCTGATCCGCCCCCCCTCCCCTCCCGCCGCCAGAATCTCGGCGGCGGCCGGCATGAGTTCGATCCGGGCGGGCCCTTCCGCGGCCGCGTCGGACGCGAGCGCCGGAGGTCCCGACCAGCCCCGCGCCGGAGGCGAGGCGATCTCTCTCGACGCGATGGCCGCGCGGCGCGGCGGGTCGGGAAGCGACGGGGCGGACGAGGCGGAGCGGCTCGAGAGTTCTCGGGCCTGATGTCGGCTCCGGATCCGGATCCGATATCGCCCAACCTTCAGAACATCGCCGTCGGCCAGCGGAGCGTGGCGGACGACCGCGCTGTTGACCACGACGCCGTCGCCTCCCAACAGGTCGACCACCCAAACCCCAACCGACGTCCGCACCAGGCTGCAATGGAACGGGGAGACGCTGGGATCGGCGAGCCGAAACTTGCAGCCGGTCGCCGAGCCGATCAGGGACACGACCCGATTCATGGGCCAGACCGCCGATCGCGAGGGGCCGTTGAGAAACTCAAGCGCCACTTCGGGCCAGGGGTCGGGACCGTAGGACTTGGCGATCAGGGGGCTCGATTCCGGGGGCGGTTCGCTCGGTCGCGCGTCGCCCGATGGAGGGTCGCCGATCAGCCTGCGAATCTCGTAGGGGCCGATCCGCATCGTCTCGCCCACCGCCAGCCATCCGGATTTGCGGTATCCCCCGCCCCCCTCGACCCCGTGCCGGCTCTCCAAATCGATCCAGAACAAATGCCCTTCAACGATCTGAAGATAGGCGTGGCGGCGGCTCACCAGACGGTGTTCGAGAGGAACGTCGGCTCGTCGGTCCCGCCCCACCAGCGCGAAAGGCTGGTGCAGGAGCCGCACTCCGGGAAGCCGATCGCCCGGGGCTTCCACCGCGAGCTGCAACGGCCCGGCCATGCGACACGCATCCAAAAACACTCTCATGCGCCAAGGGTTCCCAACGCTCGCCTGTTGAGCGACATCAAACGGTTGCGCGGCGCCGGCCGCGCGCCGACGCCCGGGAATCGGCCCTCGCATTGGAACATCGCGCCATCGCGCGAGGCGAGGATTGCCGGGAAGGCCACCCTAAAGTGTACTCGCCGCGCGCCCGTCCGGCAAACACCCGATGATCCAAAGCAATCACGAGCCGATGTGTGTCGGCGTTGTTTGTGCCGAACGCCGTTCTCGGCGGTCCTCCATCGGCCGGTTTGGCAAAAATCGCCATGCTCCCCCGCTCTTCGAGGCTGAAGCGCCACGACGTCCGGCGTCCCATCCTTAAGGACGGGGCCCGCGATCGGGCCGGCATGGGCGCGCCCTTGATGGGAAGGGGCTTTCCTGCGATTTTGACGACTCGACAATCGACCCAAGGCTCGGCGCCGGGAGGCGGGTTCTCGATCCTTGTCCGCTTCAAGGTCGCGAAGGTCGCGGCGGTTTCGCCCGGAGGGCGACGAACCAGACTCGTTCGAGGAGGATTCTCAAAGACATGTTTCGCAAGGGCATCATTCTCGCGGGGGGCGCCGGGACCCGGCTTTATCCGATCACCCGAGCCGTCAGCAAACAGCTTCTACCGATCTATGACAAGCCGATGATCTACTATCCCCTGTCCACTCTGATGATGGCGGGGATTCGCGAGGTCCTGCTCATCTCCACTCCCGAGGATCTCGCGAACTTCGAGCGGGTTCTCGGCGACGGCCGCCAGATCGGCCTGACCATCCAGTACGCCGAGCAGCCGACTCCCGGCGGCTTGGCGCAGGCCTTTTTGATTGGCCGGGAGTTCATTGGCGGCGACAACGTGGCCTTGATCCTGGGAGACAACATCTTCCACGGCCAGGGATTTCAGGGCATGCTCGCCCGGGCCTCGCGGCACCCAAGCGGCGCCACCGTCTTCGCCTATCCGGTCAAGGACCCCGAGCGCTACGGCGTCGTCGAGTTCGACTCGCGGGGCAAGGCCCTTTCCATCGAGGAGAAGCCGAGCCAACCGAAGTCGCATTACGCGGTGACCGGGCTTTATTTCTACGACAACAAGGTCGTCGACATCGCCGCGGGCCTGAAGCCGTCGCCCCGCGGCGAGCTGGAAATCACCGACGTCAACCGGGTTTATCTGGAGCGCGGAGAGCTGCGCGTCGAGCTGTTCAGCCGGGGGTTCGCCTGGCTGGACACCGGCACGATCGAATCGCTGATCCAGGCGGCCAACTACGTCGAGACCATCGAGGCCCGACAGGGCCTGAAGATCGCCTGCGTCGAGGAGGTCGCCTACCGACAGGGGTTCATCGGCGTCGACGAACTAAATCGGCTGGCCGAGAAGCTCCCCAACGACTACGGGCGCTACCTCAAGGAATTGGCCCGAGAATCCCCGCCGGCCTCGGTTCGGAGCTAGAGCGGCGAATGCTCGGCATTTCAGAGCGCGTTCTCCCCTCGCGCGGGTCGTTTGACCAAGCTGGACGGCCCGGGTTCGCTTCGCCCCGATCCCGGGCCGCTCAAGGCTCAAGACGACCGCGTCGTTACTCCAGGGCGGTCAGCACCCGCTCGTAGGCCGCGAGCTC
>Ga0180220_1000224_pt1 | contig 86458 bp, 87 predicted proteins | sample eDN5th37CBELigBY_FD_151335 | JGI IMG/M metagenome (GOLD analysis project Ga0180220, IMG submission 151335) | Enriched backyard soil microbial communities from Emeryville, California, USA - eDNA 5th pass 37_C BE-Lig BY (version 2) (version 2) | ecosystem: Environmental > Terrestrial > Soil >...
GGGAATAGTTGAGCTAAAATGTGAAAAGATTGAATGAACAAGTGTGTAGAACATAAAACACAGTGATAAAACAAACAATAATCTAATAGAAGATATATCTTTTTTGGCATTATTTTTTATTCTAGTTTACATAATATATATTATACAAAGTTGGGTCAAAAATCTTTAGTTCTGTCTCACAACCCTAGATTACTTGTGATAGTGAGACGGAATGGATATTCAGTGAATTTGGCTTAGTTCCTATAATAAACATTGATGTAAAGTTCCGGTCGTCCAGATTTGGGGTGAAGTTGAACAAAATTATTCCGTAAATACCTTAGGCAGCTATGAAAGTGATTTAAACATCTTTCTTAATTTCTTGCAGAATCATAAGCGTTCAACAGATTTGGATGATCCTCCCCCTCCCTTGTTCGCCGCTTTATTCAACACCAAAACTACACGGCTATATGAATACGGAGGAACTCAAACATTGTTTGCCTCCTTAGAAAAAGATTAGGGTCCTCTCTCCCTTCGAAACGAAACCATGTTTAAGCTCTTAGCAACGACCGGAATGAGAAAGCAAGAGTTAGTAAATTTAACCTTGGTTTAGAATATAGTCTTTTACCTGGTATTAGCTCCCTACCTTCACTTACTCATAAGCTTTTGAAGTTAAAAAGAGGATAGTGATCGCATGGAAGTTGGTATTATCCCCTTCAGGTAGACAAGAAAAAAAGAGGACTTATAAAATGTTCTTATAGTCTACCTGAAGGGGATTTTTTTACGGCTAAGAAAGGTCAAGCTTTTTAACCTATACAGAAGAATTAAACCTGAAGTAGAAAGACTAAAATTAAAAGAAGGCTGGTCATATAGACATCTTATTTATCCATTAGAATCGTTAAGTAGTAAGATTATATCGCCAAAATCCCTACCTATTTATTTTCCAAAAAAGTTGGCTTATTTTAGATGGTTTCTGAAACTGAGTGTTTTTTTAAATTTGCACCTGAGACACCTGGGTAAGACTGCCTCCAGTTTTTGGCTTGCCTTATTAAAAATTCTGCCCCTTTAGAGCCAATTGTATCTGAAACAACTGATAAAGTTGGGATTAATTCTGGCACTTCCCTTTCCCATGGTAGACCATTTTGATTAAAGGCAAATTCATGAATTCCACCAGATCCTTTACCAGGTGCTGCAGCTGCTAGATAATGGGTTTGCTTAGCATATCGATATAATGCCTGCCCATGACCAGATGGATAGCCTATCTCATGAAAGATTGAAAAAATGCCCCAAAGTGCATCATAGCTATTTTCTCCAAAGAGAAGTAGATCAGGATGTAGCTTTTTTATTTCCTTTGTCCAACTAACTGTACCTTCATATGGTGAAAAATTAGGATCGTTTGCCCAACCTATTGTAATATCTAGAAAAATACCATCCACTCCATATGATTTCACTAAGTAATCTGAGCGTTCAATCATATGCTGTAAATACCCGGGATGACCCATATTTGCAAGCATACAATTATTTTCTGTTGCTAGATCATAGTCCCAATCTACCCAATCACACCTTTTTTCAAGTCCCCATTGATCACGAAGCACAGCATCTTCAAGACCTAATTTTTTCATAACTTCAATATTTGCATTGTTGGCACCAAGCATCGGGACAACTTTTACACCTAACTGGTGAGCTTTTTCCACAAAGTGTTTGAACCCTTCTTTACCTCCCATACGTTCACTTGGTTCATATTCAGGATAATTATAATAATATCTTCCATCCCAGCCAGGTAAAAATGCCAATACTTGTTTCCCATCGATTCTTTCTGTAATCCACTCTAATGATTTCTCCATGTTTGCAAATGTATTAAATATATGTCCTGTCCAATGTTCTCCATGAAGAATAGTGACCAGCTTTATATCATTTAACCATTCTGGTGTATCAGTCCTTTCATCATATGGGACGAGACCGAAGTTGTTTTCCAAATCTTTACAACGTTCTAAAATGACGGAATCAATATTATCACAACGTCCTATGTGCCAAGTCGGCATCGTTATCTCCTTTGTTTGATATCTTTTATCTTCCTCATGTGACAAATCCAATACTTGAGTCTCGAGATATGGATCATAGTGGCTGGCAAATCGTTTAGAACGAATTCGTGCATCTTTTGATAAGGCGAACCATTTTTGATTATTACCATCCACTGCAAAAACAAGTGGCATCTTTATTCCACTTGGATAGTGTTTTGCTTTGATATCTCGCTTTACGCTTAAATCTGATATTGTTTCAACTTTATACTGATCAAATTGAATAGACTTAATATTGATATTAAAAACCTGAAGCAAAATTGATTTACAAAGTTCGTCTTTATGACTCCCCTTTGAGTTAATCTCATATCTCCCATCTTTACCAATTGTAATTTCCAACTCGATTTCCCCGTCAGCTTTCTCTTGATTTCCCGCCCATGATAGACCAGTAGCTTTTAAAAATGCCCGCTTTTCCTCTTCAATTATTACAACTCGGTCTGGATCTGGGGCATACACATTCTTCTCCGTAAATAACCGTACAGCAAATTGAAGTTCTTTTACTTGGATAACCGTGTCATTAAAATCAAAACCAATTGTATACACTTTAATTCCTCCTTCAAATAGTTAATATATTTGAAACAATTCAATTCCCATGAATTGTTCTATCAGCTACCTAAAACACCTAGAGAGGGGCTTTATCCCCCTCTAGTTTCTACCTTACGGGATTTCCGCCTATTTTCATAGAATGATGTCTATTAATCTTCCCTTATCCATACAAGCATTTCACCTTCACCACGGTTACACCAGGAATAATACGGAATAGCCTTAACTTCGGTTGGTACTCTCTCGTAAGAATAAGTCTGATATAAGTTATCCTGAATTTCCTCCTTCTTTGTCTGCATTGCTCGCGCAGTTAAGACGACTACACCATTTAGCAAGAGCTTATCATGGTCTATACTCACTTTGGTTTTTGTAGAAATTGTAAGATCCTGAAGGTTTTTTCCATTGTCTTCTTCTTCGAAACAATACACAACAGGACCACGCTGTAATGCAACCTTACCTGCATTTTCTCTCACTTCCGGATGGGAACGTACAATTTCAACAGGCATATCAAGATTAAGATTAATTTGATCACCTGTAGCCCATACTCTTTTAATTTTTGCGTATCCATTTTCTTCTGTAAAAGGTACTTCTTGACCATTAACCTTAATGGTTGCTTCCTTACACCAGCCAGGGATTCTAATGACAACCGCAAATTCTGCTTGTTGGTCCAAAGCTATAGTGAAATTTACATTTCCTTGCCAAGGATAGTTGGTTTCCTGTTTTAACTGAATTGTTTGTCCGTTGATATCAAATGATGTTTCTCCACCGATAAATAAATGTACATATACTTCTGATTCGTTGGTTGAGTAAATATATGAGCCTAGAGAAGCAAGCAGTCTAGCAATATTAGGAGGGCAACAAGCACAACCGAACCATTGTTGTCTTGTCGTTTTTACAGTTCTCATATCATGACGAAAGTTGGCAGTATGAGGCCATACTTCCAGTGGATTTACGTAAAAATAACCTTTACCATCCAGAGAGATTCCGCTCAAAGCACCATTATACAAAGCTCGCTCTAAAATATCTGTATATTTCCGATCTACATCAACTTGTACCATGCGTTGAGCCCACATAATAAGGGATATTGCTGCACAGGTTTCTGTATAAGCTCTATCATTAGGAAGGTCATAATCTACAGTAAAGCGCTCTTCGTATGCTGAAGAACCAATTCCTCCCGTTATGTACATTCTTTTATTAACTGTATTTTCCCAAAGTGTCTGACTTGCACTTAAAAGTGTTTCATCATTTAGTTCAGTAGCAAGGTCAACCATTCCGCTATAAAGGTAGGCTGCTCTTACTGAGTGGCCTTCTGCAGTCTTTTGCTCTCTCACCGGAAGATGTGCCTGGAAGTAATCATACTTCCTATTATCTTTATTATTCAGATTGTTTCGAGCTTCTTTCTCGACATCATAGTAATGTGGCCCATTTTTTCCTCTTTCGTCAATAAAAAATTTACATAGATTAAGGTACTTTTCATCTTCAGTTAGGCGGTAAAGCTTTATGAGTGCCAGCTCAATCTCAGGGTGACCAGGATATCCAGCCTTTTTCCCTTCTTCAGCCCCTAAAACAGAAGCAATATGGTCAACAAGACGGCTTACGATATCAATGATTTTTGTTTTCCCAGTTGCTTTATAATAAGCTACTGCTGCTTCAATTAAATGGCCAGCACAGTAAAGTTCATGGTCGTTTTTCAAATTAGTCCATTTTTTATCAGGATGATTGACAGAGTAATAAGTATTTAAATAACCATCTTCCTCTTGTGCATCTGACAATAATTCAATGACATTATCCATTATCTTTTCCAAATTTTCGTCTCTAACTGTAGAAAGTGAGAATGCAACTGTTTCCATCCACTTATATAAATCACTATCCTGGAACACCATTCCATAGTGTTTACCCTCTGTTCTTCCAGCAGCTATTTCAAAGTTTTTAATCGTTCTACTTGGTTCAGCACCTGGTATCTTGTCGTTTAGTGCATCCCACTGATATTGAATAATTGAATCCTTCACGAGTTTTTGCCATGGATTCCAGAATTTATCATTGATTTTAACATCCTTTAATTCAATTGGTTTCATTTTTAACATCTTTGTTTCAATCTTTTTCATAGTTTAATAGCTCCTTCACTATAAATTTATTTATTAATAGAGTATTAACTACTCTTTTAACCCAGATAATGTAACACCTTTTATAAATAAATCCTGTGCCAATAGAAACAGAACTATTACCGGCAAAATACTTACAACTGTTCCAGCCATCAATACCGGCCAATCCGTTCCATACATTCCTTGTAACGAAGCAAGCCCTAGAGGTAGTGTCATTTGTTCAATAGAATTGATAAAAACAAGTGGTCCCATGAAATCGTTCCAGGCACCCATGAAGACAAAAACACTTAATGTTGCAAGGGCAGGTTTACATAGTGGTAGAAAAATTCGCCAGTAGATTCCAAATGGAGTACACCCATCAATTTTTGCAGCATCCACTAGTGAATTTGGAATCGTTAAAAAAAACTGACGCAATAAAAAGGTACTAAAAGCATTTGCCATTTGTGGTAGATACAACGAAGCATGTGTGTCAACTAATCCATAATGAGACATCGTGATGAAGTTTGGAATCATTGTAACCTGCGCAGGAACCATCAAGGTTGCTAAATAAACTACGAAAAGTACGTCCCTTCCACGAAATTTCAACCTGGCAAAGGCATACCCTGCCATAGACCCCGTAATTAATTGAGCAATAACTACTATAGTGGTTACCTTCGTACTATTTAGGAAAAACTGGCCAAAAGGAAATCGGTCAGATATAGCTGCATAGTTATCGAATTTAAGTGTCTCTCCAAATAAAGTTGGTGGGAAGGTAAATACTTCACTAATATCTTTTAATGATGTACTAAGCATCCAAATGAATGGAAAAATCATTGTTATTGCACCAAGGCTAAGTAAAATATGGGACAAAGCTCTTACTTTTAGACTTTTTTGCACCTAAGATCCTCCTTCCTAATAAAGACTGTTTTTCTTTTGTCTCCAAAATTGAATTAGAGTAATGATAAAAACCAAGAAAAATAACACATATGCCATTGCGCTAGCATAGCCCATTCTAAAATACTCAAATCCATTTTGATATAAATAATGCACTAATACCGAAGTAGAACGGCCAGGACCTCCACCTGTCATCAAGTAAACGGTATCAAATACTTGGAAGGAATTAATAACTGCCATGATTGTTATAAAAAATGTTGTCGGAGACAGTAACGGAACTGTAATAAATCTGAATTTTGCCCAGGTCGATGCACCATCTAATTCTGCAGCTTCGTAATAGCTATCAGGGATCCCTTGCAGACCTGCTAAGAAGATTAGCATATTAAACCCTAACCCCTTCCAAATGCTTGTTACGATAACAGCCGGCATTGACCAAGATTGACTACTCAGCCAGTTGGGGCCATCTATCCCCACGATTCCTAACATAAAATTTAGAAATCCGTATTCGGGATTATAAATCCATTGCCATATTATCGCTACCGCTACCATAGAAGAAATAACAGGTAAAAAATAAGCAACTCGGTAAAACTTAATCCCTCTAATTTTTTGATTAAGTGCAACTGCTAAAATAAGTGAAATAAATATACCTACTGGAACTGAGACTGCTGTAAAATAAATGGTATTCCAGAAAACTTCGATAAAAATTTCATCATTAAACAGCTCAACATAGTTTCCAAACCCTACCCATTCAATTTGACTAATCATGTCCCAGCTTGTGAAGCTTAATATAAAGGATGCAATTACAGGTATAAGCATAAAAGCCAAAAACAAAATTAAGTGAGGTAATAGAAAAATAACCGCCCATGTTCCATCTTTATAAAAAAGACTTGTTAACTTCCCTTTTTTTATCTCTTGCTTTCCTCGAATTATAGAGGGTTCAGCAACAACACTTTTGTTTGTTGTTCCTTTTTTCTCAGGTAGCATCATTTTTCACCCCATTTTTAATGAAGCTCCTTCGCGAATGCTAAGGAGCTTCATTTTGTTATGAAATCATTTATTCACTTCCTATTTTCTGGCAAGTTCCTCCGCTACTCTAGTATCAATGTTAGACAATGTATCATCAACATTTTGATCACCGTTATAATATTTTTCAAATTCCTCTGAAACAATATCCTGAACAACATACTTTTGAATTGTTACAAAGGGATAAGCTTCAGCATCTTTGAAAAATGAGTTCAATTCTAGAAACCCTTCTGGATGAACTTTTGGGTCATGCCAGGCTTTAACTCCTTCTTCTGAATACATATCCACTCTATTAGGCATCCATAGACCCTCTTTAATCAATTGGTTTTGATAATCCCTGGATGACAAGAATTTAATTAACTTCCAAGCCTCTTCTGGGTGCTTTGTATTTGCAGATGCAGAATGAAGGTGTGCTGATCCATGCGTACTTGGTTCAGAACCAAATTTCGGTAATGGAGCAACTCCTACAGGGAATCCCATAGTTGCAAGCTGCTGTAAAGCCCATGAACCTTCAATCATCATGCCAATTTTCCCTGTTTGTAGCATTTGTGGTGCGCTCATCCCACTATTCTCTAATGTTTGAGCAGCAGGAGTGATACCATCCTCCCTAAGTTTCCTAATTGCTTCCAAACTCTCCTTTGCCTCTGAATTATTTAAGGCAATGGAACCATCCTCGTTAAAGAAATCCGCACCATTATTTCTTAAAAATGCAGTTGTAGACCCGAGTATTTCTAACCCATAAGCCCCATACTGTTTTATATCTTTTCCTTCCTTAATGGTTAATTTTTCAGCAACATCGACAAATTCTTCCCAAGTCCAAGATTCAGCCGGATTACTTGAAGGATACTCGATTCCAGCTTCGTCAAAAATCTTTTTGTTATAGAAGAGAACCGGAGATACAGTTGTACTACTAATTCCATAAACCTTGCCATCTACATCCATAATTGACTGTGAAGAGGGAATAAAATCTTCTAATGCAACTTCCTCATCAAGTTTTGGAGTAAGTTCCAACAATGCTTCACGGTTAACTAAGTCACGATACTGATCAGCATAAACGAAAAATACATCAGGTGCAGAATTACCAGCCATCATAGTTAAAAGTTTAGATGAATATTGTTCACCAGGAACTGGTGTATACTTTACTTTTATTCCTGGGTTTTCTGCCATAAATTGCTCTAAGCCTTTCTTAACACTTTCCGTTTCTAAAGGGCTTGCTTCCCATCCCATGAATGATAGGGTTATGACATCTTCTGAGTTTGAATCTGCCCCTGAATCAGAAGAAGTGGTTTCAGTACCTGAACTATTGCTACACCCTGCTAAGATCATCGAAATTATGAAAACGAAACCAAGAAATGAAGTATACAATCTTTTCATAAAAACTTCCCCCCTAGATCATTTTAAAATTTTGAATATTTGGTATAATTTTGTTAAAAGCTTATATCACCACCTTGTTCCTCCACCAAATCCATCACATTCACTAAGAGGTGTATTGAAAGCGCTGTCTTGTGGTAATAGTAACATCGTTTAATTAGCTTGTAAGTAGTCCGTTCATAACAAAAGGTAGACAAAATTGACTTGTTAAAGAAAGTATAAAAAGATAATTTCAGAAAAATGTTTATACCTTTTTTAGCATTTCTTCTTATTAAACTACTTTTAACTAGGAGATTTTTATATGCAATATTTAATGTTAAATATTGAAAAGCCCGTTGAATATGTTTCGGGTGGTCGATTTATAACTGAGATTCCTTGGTCACATTCTAAAAGGATTATTGATAGTTTTGAAATCATTATTGGTATTAATGAAACACTTTATATCGAACAGGATTCAATAAAATATGAGGTGAAGCCTGGCCAAACCCTACTATTATTTCCTCATCATTTACACCATGGGTACAAAATTTGTAATAAGCATGTATCTTTTTATTGGTTCCATTTTTTATGTCCCGACGCCTTGATTAAAGAGCAAATTAGTAAAGAGGCAGTCATGAAAATTAGAACAGACCCATTTAAAAGTGGAACCGTTAAAGATATCTCAATACCTAAATTTGCTACTCCTAACGCTATCCAGCGTCTTTACATACTTTCAAACCAATTACTTCATGTCGATAATTCTCATTATTACACTAGGCTCAGTATGGATTACTTGTTGACATCTCTCTTGATTGAATTATCTGAACAAACCATATCACAGTCTGTATTGCCAAATAATGATTTTGAGAGTGACTTTAATATTAATCGAATCATGGAATGGACCAGAGTTAATTCCCACTCTGCAATTACGGTAGCAGATGTAGCCGAAAAATTCAGCTATCATAAGGACTATTTATCACGTTTTTTCAAACAAAAAACAGGCAAAACACTTCAAGAATATATACACTCTTTAAAAATTAGTAAAGCAAAGGATTTACTTACAGGAACTCAGATGAACATTAAGGCAATTTCCAATCAAGTCGGAATCATGGATGAAAAGTATTTTATGAGATTGTTTAAAAAGTATGAAAAAATGACACCTAGCCAGTATCGCAAAGCTTACGGTAAAATACATTTTAATAGCAGATAATAACAAATTAATATGTCAAAGCATATTTATAAAGCTAATCCTTGAGAAAGTTACAAAATGTATTTTAGCTAAATTGCACTTTTTGTCCTATGTTTAGGGCTAGCTAGGAATCTGACTTTTTTCAATAATTAACTTCTCGTTTAGGATGCCGATTGCAAGTAATCCACAGTTTCAAGTACTTTACTCCAAACAAGAAAAAGTCAGTTAAGTAAGAAATCTTAACTGACTTTTTAACAAGATTTTTCTTTATTTTTGTATAATGTATATTTTATAATCTCTCCACCAATCAATACAGAGGTTTGTATCCTAAGTTAAATTACTACCAATTAACTTTTTCGCTTGTGATTTCTCATATGCTCCTTAGAAGCCACTTTTTTAATAGATTTTGTTTCTATCACTCCATAAAATTACTGCCGAATCTTACGATGTTCGGAAATGTTAGGAAATGTTGAGAGCCCTATTAAATGAAAATCCTAAAATATAACTAATCAACTAGGAGATAGCTGTTTTAGGTCACACTAGATATTTTTCACAAGTTGGTGTTCAAAAACCAAAAAGCTCCAATCCCTTACCTACCAAGGAACTGAAGCTTATTACTCTGCATGGATTGTTTTTATTATATCTTTAATAGAGAAAACTAATCTAAATACTTTCGATCCTCCCGACAGCTTTCACAAATATGTAGTGTGAAAGCTTGCATTACTTCTTCTTCATTTATTGTTTCTTCAATTTCTTCTTTTGCTCCACAAATCTCACATAACCACATGAAATTCACCTCGAATTGAGTATTATTCACTAGCTATTTCATAACCGGATTCCTTTATAGCCTGTGTAAAATCTTGAATAGACGCCATCCTTTCATCAAAACTTAGTAATAAAGTTTTTTGTGAAACGTTTGCTTCAGCCTGGCCAATCCCCCATACCCCAAGTACAGCTTGAGTAATTTTTTCTGCGTCATCTTGACTATTAAGATTGCTTATTTGAAACATTTGATTCTTCACTCGATACACCTTCCCTACTTTTTGCCGTCCTTATTACGAAGAATGGCTTCACCCATTCCATCTACAAAATCAAACATGGTTGTCATTGCTGCACGAACGGTTGGACTGCTAAATCTTTTTCTCATTTTCCAAAGACTTTGTTTTTCTTCCTTTTCCTCAGCTTGAGACATCCTTTCAAGCCCAAGCGTTACTCCCTCAAAAATTGTTTGTAGCTGAGCAGGCTTTATGGAACCAAGGAATTTGAACAGTCCAAATCCGGATTTTATGACATTATGAACGGCTGGTTGATTGAGTTGCTGAATCGCGATTGCTCCAACCTCATCACTTTGCTTGATAAGTGAATTTGTTGTTTCAAATACTTTCATTTCATGCAACCCTTTTGCAAGCTGAATGAAGGCTAAAACGGCTTCTTTATTTTCTGCAAGCTCCTTCAAGATTTCATTAACTGCTTGTGCTTGCTCTTCTTCTTCATTTGGAATGTCTCTTCTAATTTGCCTGATCGATTTCGCCATAATGCCCCTCCTTTAGGTCGTCAATTTCAGAAATTGGCGTATAGTCTGAGCGCTGCCACTTCTCCTCCACCTTCACACTTATTTGTGGGATTCTGTTCCCAAATCGATGATTGTGCTTCGGTAGCGGCGGTTCGCCTTTAGTCTCGATCACTTCCATTTTTACAGACATCTCCTTGTAAGCTGGAGTATGAGTTGTTAAGTCATGATAACTGCTTGTCAAACGATTGACAGCTTCTAGATCTTCTGCAGAATTCATTGGTAGGTATAATTCCTTCCCTTTTACTCTGTCAGTTACAATAACTCGAACTTCAACATGTCCATATGGTGAAGACAATCCAACAAGTGCACCATCCTCAAGTCCCCGCTCATTCGCAAGTTCATTTGAAATCTCTAGCCATGGATGTGGCACTTTATGTGTCAAACCTTCTGACTTATAGGTCATGTTTCCTTCATGGAAATGCTCTAAGAGACGTCCGTTATTTAAATGAAGATCATAGTCCTCTCCAGGCTCAAATGGTTCTGTCCAGTCTACAGGCACTAGTCTGGCTTTACCATCAGGGAAGCCAAATTTATCTGTATACAGCAATGGAGTTTGGGTTCCATCCTCTTTGACTGGCCATATTTGTGAAGAGAAGCCTTCAAGTCTCTCATAGCTTACACCAGCAAACATCGTTGCAAGACTTGCCGCTTCATCCATGATTTCTGAAGGATGTTTATAGTCCCAGTTTGCACCAAGCTTATTTGCCAACTCCTGAAAAATAACCCAATCTGGTTTTGAATCTCCTAGTGGTTCAAATACTTTGTTGAATCTTTGAATTCGTCTCTCCGTGTTTGTAAATGTTCCATCTTTTTCTAAGCTAGGTGCAGCAGGTAAAACAACATCAGCAAATTGAGCTGTCTTGCTGAAAAAAATATCCTGAACAACAAAGAAATCAAGTTTTTCAAAGTTCGAGTGAACATAATTTGAATTTGCATCAACAATTGCCATGTCTTCTCCAAAAAGATAAAGAGCTTTTAGCTTTCCTTTACTTATCCCTTCAACCATGTGATGGTTATCATGTCCAGGCACTTCTGAAAGTTTTACTCCCCACGCCTTTTCGTATTTCTCCCTAACTTCAGCATCTTGAACAGGTTCATAACCAGGCATCCAAGCGGGCATTGTACCAAAATCACATGCCCCTTGAACATTATTATGACCTCTTAGTGGATATGCACCAGTTCCAGTTCGGCCATAGTTACCTGTCACTAATAGAAGGTTTGATATAGCTGTACTTGTATCAGTTGCTCCCATATGTTGAGTAACACCCATTGCCCATAGCATACAGACTGAATTCGATTCTTTTATCATGTTTGCAAGCTCCAATAACTGTTCCATACTCAAGCCTGTTTTCTCAACAGCGTATTCAAGCGTGAATTTTTCTAAAGAAGCTTTGAATTTTTCAACACCATTAACCCTTTCAGAAAGGAATGCAGCATCCTCCCAACCTTGATCAAAAAAATATTTGGTTATTGCATTGAGCCATATGATATCTGTTCCAGGCTTCGGATGGAGAAAGAGATCAGCTCTTTGAGCAAGTTCATTTTCTCTTAAATCCACCACAGCTAACTTTTGTCCATAAAGCTTGTGGGCTCTTTTTATTCGAGTCGCTAAAACTGGATGGGATTCTGAAGGATTCGCCCCAACCACAATAATGAGCTCAGATGCCATTATATCTTCAATTGTTCCAGAATCACCGCCAAGGCCAACTGTTCTCATCAGACCTGATGTTGCAGGTGATTGACAATATCTTGAGCAATTATCAACGTTATTTGTACCCATTACGGCACGTGCAAATTTTTGGAACAAATAATTTTCCTCATTTGAACATTTCGATGAAGCAATATATCCAATGGAATCAGGTCCATATTCATTTTTTATACTTGATAATCTTTCTGCAATTAGTGAAAGAGCTTCGTCCCAAGTGGCTTCAACAAATTCCTCACCTTTACGGATCAGAGGTTTTGTTAATCTTTCCTCACTGTTAACAAAATCCCATCCCCATTTCCCTTTTACACAGGTCGAGATACCATTAACAGGAGCTTCTTCCGTAGTTTGAATTTTTAATATTTCGCGATCCTTAGTCCAAACTTCGAAACTGCATCCTACACCGCAATATGTACAGACAGTCTTTGTTCTTTTAATCTTTGATTTTCTCATTGCTGCTTCCATTTCGGAAATAGCAAAAATTTCTCGATAACCTGGTTCCACTTCTTTTGTCATGTCAATCATAGGTCCCAATATTTTGGGAGGAATACCGGTTAGAAAGCCGGCATTACCGAGCATTGATTTTTCCATTAAAGCGTTGCATGGACATACACTTACACAATGACCGCAGGAAACACATGATGATTGATCAATTGGTACATCATTATCCCAAATAACACGTGGTACTTCCCGGCTCCAATCTATTGTCAGTGTTTCATTAACCTGAAGATCTTGACAGGCTTCAACACAGCGTCCGCACAAAATACACTGATCAGGCTCATATCGATAAAATGGATGGGAATTATCTGGCGGGTACGGTTTTGCCTCAAAAGGATATTTTTGATGAGCCAGTTCCATTTTCTCAACTGTATTATGTATCGTACAGTTTCCATTATTGTTATCACACACTGTACAATATAACTCATGATTTTTTAAAATCCTTGACATTCCTTCATATTGAGCAGCCTTTACTTGTTCAGACATGGTGTCAACCTTCATACCCGGCTCTGCTATTAATGTACAGGATCTTACTAATTCACCGTTTGCCAATACATAACATGTATCACATGTCTGGATCGTTCCAAGGTTTGGATGATAGCATACACCTGGAACAAAAATGTCTTCCTTTCTTGCAATCTCTAAAATTTTTTGTCCTTCTTCGGCAGGATATTCCTTACCATTAATCGATACCGTAAAACGTGATTCACTCATTTTCTATGCCTCCTCAAACCATTTATCTTCTTGTCATTTTTAAACGAGTGTTGGTAAGCACCCCAATATGCCATTGAGACAAAAACGCTACCTCCAATGGCATTGCCTAGAAATACCGGAATAAAATTATCGATAAAATCTGTCCAACTAAAATAGCCAGAGAAAATGGCAGCTGGTATAACAAACATATTCGCAACAACATGCTGAAATCCAATAGCGACAAATGCCATAATCGGGAACCAAATCGCAAGAATTTTACCACCTATATCATCTGCCCCGTATGCCAGCCATACCGCTAGACCTACTAGCCAATTGCACCCGATTGCAGAAACCAAACTTGAAAGAAAATCCTCCTGCAATTTTCCATTAGCAATCTCCACTACTTTTTCCAGGTAAACACCGTGTGAAGTTAGTTCTGCGATCTGACCAAAAAAATAAGCAACAAATAGAGCTCCTGCAAAATTAAAAATTGTAATCCAAAACCAGTTATACAAAAGCTTCCCTAAGCGGATTCTTCTTGTCATATAGGCCATAGACACCGCCATCATATTACCAGTGAGCAATTCCCCACCGGCAATGATAATGAGAATAAGGCCAACTGGGAAGATTGACGCCCCAATTAATGAATTCAATGTTCCCCATTCGTTGGGCAGATTTGCTGTTATTCGAATATCAAGTAAATACCCTATAGAAATAAAGGCACCACCAAGAAAACCTAAAATAAGAACACTCGTTATCGGTAGTTTTGCCTTTTTTTCCCCATGTTCTGCCGTCAATTTGGCAATCTCATCAGGTGCATGAAACCCCACATTTATCACTCCTTATAATTCGTTAATAATCTTTCCAAAAATGGGAAAAAATATGAATATAAATAAATGAAGGAGAAAATTATGGATAAAAATGAACTACTTCATCGCGTTCAAACTATGATTCATTCATCTACGAAAAAACCAAAATATATGACCATCTCAACAGTTAAGGTTGCAGATATCTTTGGTGTCAAACCAGAGGAAATTGAAAATGGGCTAGAGGAACTCATAACAGAAGGACATTTAAAAAAGTCAAAGTTGGATAGTCCTCCCTATCATGATATCTTTTTACTTCCTTAAAAACTTGTGAAGGTAGTCATATAGTTGAGGTTTTTCTAACTTTAATTAAAGATTGTAGTTTTAATTTTTCACTGCCGAGTATTCTTCTAAGGCTTTCGAAATTTGGACAAAAAAATAAACAGTCACGACATTGCAGGTTCGCGACTGTTTATTTTTTCATATTTTAGATATCTCGATTTCTAAAGATAAAACCTTTCATCTTGTCATAAACTTAGGTGAAATCCAGATGAATAATAGGTTGATTTTGAAGAATTCTCTCTTCCATCCTACGTAATATTTTCAACATCTGATTATCCATTTTTTCGATGTCAAACTTCTTATGGAAAAAGCTATACAAAGTAAGATCCCTTAACTTTAAAAACAATGGAATTGTTTGATAATCAGCTGCACTAAGCTTATTTTCTGTTTCATATCCTTTTCGTAATTCCTTCATAAATACTTTTCCATGTTCCTCAAAATCTGTGATTCCGCTAGTTTCTAAACTCCAAATATAATAATAGAGGGGTATCGCTAAATCACTTGCGAACCAATGATATGAACAATCATCAAAATCGAACACATAAATTGTGCCGTCATGAACATGAAAATTCCCATGGTGGATGTCAGAATGGATAAGACCATAGTTATCGCTATGCTGTGGTAGTTGTAATAACCTATCCTTAAGGAACTTCTGTTGCTGGATAATTCCATTTGGAGCATCCTTATAATATTGTTCAATTGTTAATAATTCTTCTTCATCCCATTCTAATCGTTTATGGATTTGTTTAGGTCGATAATTTTTCGTAAGTCTATGAAATTGGCCGATCGTTCTTCCCCATTCAAAAAATATTGACTCATTAAATTCCTTATCACTAATCTTTACTCTCATTCCTGGTGCTTTTTCAAATAAACAACAATAAAAATCTGATCCATCTAAAGCTTTTACAGTTTCTATAAGATTATCATGAATAGAGACTAATACATTTGGTATTTGTGCACCATTTTTTTGCAGGTATCTAACCCAAAGTAATTCTGATAAAAGCTGTTGCTTCGTACGATGAGACTCGTGTGTTATCCTTAGGATATAGGGAGTTGTATGACGATACACCTCGAAAACATAGTTCTCAGCATCCCCCAGCTTTACAGCCGTCTCTTTATCAACGTTATAAAATTGTCCCGCCTGCTCAATGATCTCTTTTGAAAATATCTTTTCTACGGAAGCCTCCATCCCCATTACCTCCAGCTAATTAATTATTTACAACAAGTCCTCTAAGTAAATATGGTGCTGAATTTCCGCTTTTTAATAAACCTTTTCCTGCATTTGCTATATGTATGTACTCTTCTGCTTTAAAAGAATCCATCCATGTTACCTTTTCAATTTCTTCTGGCATTGAAATATTTACTTCACCACCAATAATTCTCCCTCTGAAAATAAAGAAAACTACATGATGCCCCTTATCTTCAAACAATACTTCACTTACAGAAAAAATATGATCGATTTCTACATCAAAACCAGTTTCTTCCTTTACCTCTCGAATCGCCGCTTCTTCAAGAGTTTCTCCTTCTTCAACTGCTCCTCCTGGAAGTGTGTAGTATGAAGATGAATTCCCTATATTTTTTACCATTAATACCTTCTCGCATTTATCATCAAACAAAAGAACATATGTAACATCTACTCTTTTCAAATTCGACCCCCCCATTTAAAGCCTTTTATGATAAAGCAAGACTTCCATCAGTGGGGGTGTTCTTTATCCCCCACTGATGGGTAGCGAGACTTATCGGATCTTTACGGGCAGTTATCCCCACCTATCTTCTTTGCTTCTCTAGAATCTTGAGGTGGGGGTTTTACTGCCCGTTAAGAATGGGATAAAAAAATCCCGACATAGTTAAATAAATCGGGATAAATTATGTTAAAGCTGTTTAATTTTTTCTTCGTACTTTGCTTGAATCAACTTTGTCACTTCACCAGGTTTTCCATTTCCAATTGAACCTTTATCTTTAATCTCAACGATAGGTGTTATTTCCGATACAGTTGCTGTTGTAAATACTTCATCACTTGATAATAAGAAGTCTACTGTCACCGATTTTTCTTCAACCTCTAATCCAAGTTCCCTTGCAATTTCAATAATCGTTAGTCTTGTGATGCCATTCAAAATGAGGTTATCTGCCGGAGATGTATATAGTTTGTTATTTTTATAGACAAATACATTTGAGACACTGCCTTCTGTCACAATATTCCCTCGATGTAATATCGCTTCAAATGCACCCAACTTATGGGCTTTGTTTTTAGCTAATACACTACCAAGTAAATTTAAGCTTTTAATATCACATTTTGTCCATCTCTCATCCTCGTGTAAAATCGCAGAAGCACCTTTCTCCATTGTTTCAATAGGTCTTGTTGCTTCTTCAACATAAGCAATGAGTTGAGGCTTTAAGTCTTCTTTTTTATAAATATGACTTCTTGGTGCAGTACCTCTTGTTAATTGTGTATACACATAGCCATTTTCTACAGAATTATGCTGTAATAATTCTTCAAACATTGACTCAAGCTGTTCTAGATCCAAACCAGTGTCGATATCTATTTTTCTAGCACTTTCAATATATCGAATTAAATGTTCTTTCAGTTTAAAATACTTTTTATGATAAAATCGAATAACCTCATATACTCCGTCACCAAATTGATAGCCTCTATCATAGATAGATAGCTGAACATCTTTTTCATCAATAAACATATCATTCACTAAAAATTTCTTCATTTCTTTCCACCACTTCTTTTCAACTGAATTTATTTAAGATAAAAGCACATCCCGGGAAAAGAAATGTGCTGAACCATTTTAATATTAAAATTCTTCATATGCAGCAGGATCCTGGTTATTGATTCTGCCGTCTGGGCGCGATAATGCTGAGATGAGAGCCATTTCGTCCTCATTTAGATGAAAGTCAAAGATAGATATATTTTCAAGTTGCCTTTCAGGAGATGCAGATTTAGGGATTGAAATGGCGCCAAGTTGATAATGCCAACGTAATATGACTTGTGAAACCGTCTTATTGTGAGCTTCTGCCATTTGCTTTAATATATTATTTTCAAGAACTTCATTTGCACGAGCTAACGGACTCCATGACTGTGTTACTACGTCATGATCTTCATGCCACTTTCGTTGCTCCGCTTGATTAAAAAATGGATGTAACTCTATTTGGTTTAAACTTGGCTTTACACCCGTTTCTGATTCAAGGCGTTCAATATGGTCAGGTAGAAAATTACATACACCAATCGATCGAATTAAGCCTTGTTTTTTAGCATCTATTAGAGCTTGCCATGCTTCAACATAGTGGTTTTGTTTTGGATTTGGCCAATGAATCAGATATACATCATAATAATCTAAGTTCGCACGATATAAAGATTCTTGAATCGCAATCATTGCTTTATCATACTCTTGATATCTTCCCGGTAACTTAGAAGTGATGATTAATTCTTCTCTTGAAACAGAGCTTCGTCTAACCGCTTCACCAACTGTACCTTCATTTTCATAATTATAAGCAGAATCAAGCAGTCGATACCCTAAATGATCAATCGCATATTGGATTGATTCAGAACCTTGTTTGCCTTTTAAGTTATATGTACCCAATCCAACGACAGGTATAGTTAAACCATCATGTAACGTAATTTCAGGTACTGATATGCCCATTATAAATCCTCTCCCTTCCTCTATTAGATTACCATAAATTTGAAACATTTTCATAGATAAAGTCTAGCTCCATTTAAGATGATATTAATGGTCTAACTTTTATTGCATGACATACCTTATAATCATCAATCTGTTTATAAGGAGAAGGTTATGTTCAATATGCAAAAGCCATATCTTACAACACGAAGTTTACAACCTGAAAATCAAGAAACACCTATTCATTTTTTAGAAAAAGATATAATACCTAATCCCTTGTTTTATAGACGAAATCACTTTCCTTATCCGTCATTATCTAGCTATTGGTTGCCGATAACGGGTTCAGTGGCTCGGCCACAATTATTTTCTATGGAAGAGATTCTTCGTTTTCCTTCAAAAACAATAAAAGTTGTCTTAGAATGTGCTGGGAACAAACGAGCTAGGTTTGAACCAAAGATTTATGGAGAGCAATGGGAAAACGGAGCGATTAGCCAAGGGTATTGGAAAGGAGTTCCTCTTAGCTACCTGCTTACATTATCAGGTATTAAGAAGGATGCAAAGGAAATAGTTTTTGAAGGATTTGATGCAGGGAAAAGAAATGACCCTGATAAAGAATACTCATTTGTTAGAAGTTTACCGATCGAAATTGCCTTACACCCTGATACAATTATCGCTTATGAATACAATCATAAACCGATTCCCTTTATACATGGATACCCGATGAGATTAATTGTTCCACATTGGTATGCAATGGCTTCTGTCAAATGGCTAAAACAAATTAGCGTAATAGATGATCTATTTCATGGTCCCTTTCAATCAATTGATTATGTTTATTATCCTAACAAAAACGATAATAAAAGGTCCTTTCCTGTCACCACAATAAATGTTAATTCAACTATCCAAAAGCCACTTAATATGGAGATCATCCAGATAGGTAAACATAAAATAAAAGGAATTGCATGGACTGGAAAAGGCTATATCACAAATGTGAAAATTAGCACTGATAATGGAAAAACATGGTCTGATACACAGTTGGAAAGAAGAGATCACAAAGGCTATAGTTGGTTCAATTGGTCATATAAATGGACCATACAATCAAAAGGCGAATATACAATTTTAACAAAGGCAACTGATTCATATCATCGAACTCAACCGTCGGCTGCTTATTGGAACCGAAAAGGATATGGATATAATGCTATTGATCAAGTAAAGGTAAAGGTTGAATAATATGAAGTAGAAAAAACAAACCAGTGTTCTCCGGTTGTATACCGAATCACACTGGCGACTTAGTCTTTTTTTCTGTCTACTTCTAAGGGATTAGAGTAACCCTGTTAGGCTCTTTTTTCCTGTAAAAACGAACCTTTTAGTAGACTTGAATCCCTCTTTTTTTGACATTTTTATTTTCCCTGAAATTAAAGACTATTTTTTTATATTCTCTAATGCCCTATACGCATTTGCCTCTCCTGAACCAAATAAAGCATCCTGTCCATTTTTCCCATAATCCAAAGCTGTTTGCTTAATACGCGCTGCTACTTGTGAAGGTTTATATTCTGGGTGGGCAGCCTTAATTACTCCTGCAATTCCGGCCACTTGAGGAGTAGCCATAGATGTACCTGCATTTAAAGCATATGGAGAACCTAAATAGGAAGGCCAAGTACTCAGGATTAAGTTATTTGGATCAGCATCTATTGGGTTGTTGGTTTCCGAATATTTAGAACCATAATCTCCACCAGGTGCTGCCACGTCAATACTGCTTCCATAATTAGAATAGAATGCAAGTTGATGCGTTGACCATTTTGTTGAGGCAGATACATTAATGACTCCCGGTAGCTGGGCTGGTACTACGGTTGCAGGTACCTTCACACTCATACCATATGGCTCATAAAGCTTATTTAAAAATTCATTTACTTCGTTTTTATCATCTAAATTTAAACTTTCATTACCACTACCGGCTACTACGGTTACGTCATTCTTAATCGCGTACTGTATAGCTCTCTTCCAAAGGATCTTTTCAGCTACTTCCTTATAACTATCACCATCTATTGTCCATTTTGTATTATGATAGAAACGAAGCGACATATTAATAACATCAACCTTATCATTTGTTGCTGAAATAATTCCATCTATGATCCAAGTTGGTAGTCCCATCGCTTGTTCCGAATAAAGGACACGATAGGCTCGAATTCCTAAATCTGGACCTACACCTTTTACTTTACCATTCGCCCCAATGATGCCTGCAACGTGTGTACCGTGACCATTACGGTCTTTTATATCAGCGGGATCACCCGTTTCAGACTCATCCATGCCTGCTGGGACAAGATTTCGTCCTCCAATTATATTATCCTGTAAATCCGGATGAGACTGATCAATCCCAGTATCAATCACCCCTACCACAGCTTTATGTACAGTATTTCCATCTTTATCTTTATATCCGCCTGTTTCTAAATCATATGATTTACCCTCATTAGTCACTCTTTGAATATCCCATTGGGAATCCCAATAATTTCCCTCTTCTTGCTGGCTGATGATACTTGACTCATACTTATCATAGGTAGCTCTCGGTTCATTTAACACTAATGGAATTTCTTTATTGGCAGCTTCTATCGAAGAAATACTTTTTAAGTTTTGCAGAAAAGAAGCTTTGTCAGATTGAGCTTCAACTCCTCCAACTTCTGGAAGAACTTTCGTTACTTTTCCACCTGCTTTTTGTATGACTTCTTTATAATTATTGGGTAACTCATTTTTAAAAGCTATCGCGTATGTGTTATTCATCTTTTGATTTTCACTCTTAGCCTGAACAGGTGCACCACCAACAGATAATAACCCAGCTCCTAATGTAATCGAAAGCAAAGTATATAAGAATTTTCTTTTCATAATCACCCTCCTAAATTTGGAAAATAGTTATCACATAATATCTTAATATATAAGTATATAAATTCCAAGTTTTTCTAATTCATCTTGTGTCTATATCATAATCATATTGGAACATTCCCTGAATAAAGTTTAAGAGATGCTTCATATTAACTCAAAAGAATAAAGGCAGCATGAAGCTGCCTTTTAATCCCTATTCAATTAAAGCACCCTTTAATTGAATAAACTCACATTTTTGCTTTGCTTATTTATTTTTTTGTTTTCTATACTTTATGAACAAGCCAATACCATTTACTAAAATCAGCCCAAAAATAGTGTTGCCTAGTGGTGCCCATCCGTTCTCGCCTATGAAAAGTAATGACAGGATAACCTTTCCAATAAGTGTGATATTTAATATGATCAAACCAAATTTAAGTGAATGCTTCCAAAAAGCGATTAAAATTAAAACGACAAAAACCATCATTAAAGCAATCGTAAATATAGCTGAAACTGGGTTACTTAATAGCATTTGCTCGTATTCCAAAACTTCCTGCATTTGCGGATTAATCGTCTCTGGTGCTGGAAACCAGACCATACTGCTCATCATTAACACAAAGGTTATAATAACACCTTTCCAGCTGTGCTTATAAGCAAAATAGACTAATACAATTAAAAAGACGGGACGAATATACCAACTTAACGGATTTAGATGGCGCTGAAAAGCCCAATCCAGTATTTCTTGGAATTCCATTGTTTTCACCCCTCTCGCCAATTCGGCATTGCTATATAAAGCAGGATAAACATATTATGTTTATATATTGTATTAGCTTTTATCAGAGGTATTCTAATAATAATGATCCTTTCTTCTCCTCTATTGACTCCTTCGGGTACATCATTTCCTCATACCGAGTAAAAATAGAAAAGTTCCATAAATTTAAATTCTTTATAGTATTACTTCTTTAATTAACCTGAACTGTTGCTTTCAATAAAAAAAAGCGCTTCTTCCCGTTATTGTATCGGGTATCCTCAACAATCTACCCGATTGCTAAACAAGATCCTATACAAACTTCGTTCACATAAACAAGTTATTGGCATTAAAAAAGGATCTCAACCGAAGATCCCTTTTTAATACCTATTTACCTTTGGGTCAATTGATTTCGATCCTCAACCGGGGGTGGTTCTTCCATCCAACCATTTTTGATCATAATTTTCCCACCCTGTTTTGCAAAATCAAAAATATCCTTTGCAATAATTGCCATTTTCGCGGGTAAATCAGTTCTTAAACTAAAAGCACCGCCAAGTGCATTACTCCCAAGTCCAAATGTAGTTAATAAACTGGTATTATACATCATCAATTTATCCGAGAATGGAGGGACAGTTGAATTTGTGGCTTTTCCTGCATGTGTTGCTGGTGGTTCAATGAACTCCTGCCGTAAAAATTCACCTAATGTTGTTTCGACTTTCTTTGATAGTTCCATACCTTTAACAAAATGGTTTCGTACCTGCTGATCATGCGCTACTTGTGCAAATCCGATCATTAATTGCATCCCCGTGAGGTTTGTCTCAATAGCATGATGTATATGAGAAACTTCGATCGTATTTAAGGACCTCTCATTACTGAACCAATTTAATCCAGTCATATAATTTTTTTTATGTATAAACTTCACTTCTTTTGGCATCGATACATATGGAGGACGAGAAAGAACCCCTGCTTCTAATAAAGCTTTTGTTACTTGGTCAAACGATTCTTGCGCTTCAGCCGTTAAGCGAATGAAGAATTTTCTTATATCTTGACGATAAGACATAGTCGAAAAGAGTGCATAAAGATTAGTTTCTATTTTAGTCATCATGTGCAAATACATGACATCATACATATAGTCGAATAACTTGGGAGCCCCTTTATTCACATCTTTTTCAGTAAAGCCTGTTGGAATAACGGCGCCTTCCTGTTGAAAAATATTGGTTATAAACTCTACACTTTGGGTAGCAAGTTCATAATAAGACTTGAGGATTTGACGTGACTCTTCTTTTTCAACGTGCTCAAGAAAGTATTCTAGAAACCTCATAATCATTGTTTTGTCTTGATATGCCATCCACAAGTTTCCTAATTCTGAAGATGTAATTGGTACTCGATTTGAACTACTCACCAAAACCCTCCTAATACCATTTGATTTTTCTTTAACTTTCCCAATTTTGAAACATATTATAAATCAATCTGTTCCTATTTTTAGTATTTTTCGCACACTACATTTACAACAAAAAGAACTATAAATTGAAATAAGCACCTTTCCTTGCTCCAGAAAGGCGCTTTATTATTGAAGATCTATTATTAAAGTAACCGTTCATTACATAACAATTCTATGTCCTACGATTCTAATGACCCTGCGCTGGATTATTTATATGGCCATGAATTTCGTTCAGCATTAAACTTGATTCTTTATCCACATACCGATAAATTAATTAAACGATACTATAAAATGTATCGTCCTATTATCTTTACTAGCTTCTTGTTAAGGCTTAATAAAAGTAGAAATATGGGAAAAGGAATAGTCTTCTAAAAAAGCGGAATGGGAAACGGCGTCGACGAAAACGACGGAATCTCCTTCTGCGCGGACGTCCGTAATCATCATAATCAAAACCATAACCATATCCAAATCTGTTTATTTCCTCTGCATCAACCTCTTCTGGAACTAACATAGTCACACCATCATCGTCCATATCTGTGATAATCCCCTCAAACTGTGACCCGTCGTTCATTTCTCCCATAACGTGGTAGTTCATGTATTGGTGACAAAGTGATTTTATATCACCGTCCTTAGATACTCCCTGAACTTGTTGAGGCATTGGTGCATTCGGTTGAAAAGCTCCTTGTACCTGTTGAGGCATTGAAACGTTCGGTTGAAAAGCTCCTTGTACTTGTTGAGGCATTGGAACATTAGGTTGATAAGCTCCCTGTACCTGTTGAGGCATTGGCATGTTGTTATACACTTGGTAACCCTCCTTTCTTTACTACATTAGTGTATTCACCCAGCTTGGGCTATGTTAACGAATAAGCCGATGCAATTATAGATTGTACCTGCTTCTTAATTTGAGAGGGTTTATGATCACCGATTCTTGTTAAATCTAAGAGTAATATGTAAATAGGAAGACTTGTCCTCACATATAACAGGAACAGAAATCTTTAGTGCAGAATCATAATTGAAATAAACAAAGGTCTGCTTATTTATAAGCAGACCTTTCATTTTTAATCAAATGATCCCTTTGTTTCTGTCATTCTTCGTATTTTATCAAATAACCTAAGCGCTCGGTCTGGTGCGAGTATTTTGGGTTTGAAGGTATTTGGTTAACCACTTTTAAACAATAAAATGAACTTTGGTCGAGTATAATCGTTAAGATCCTGTTATAAATCTAATCTTCTAGCTAATCAATAAAGCATGGATCAACCCTATTTCTTAATGCTTTAATATAAGTATCAATTAAAATAGGCGAGCTATATATGCGAAGACCGAGGCGTTTCTTATATTTCAAACTATAAATTCGCGTTCAATAATTCCGTCATTAAGCCTGATATTTTTGATTTTCAATTGTTACGATAAGGGGCTCTTTTGATTCATTCGCGATTTCTTTTGTATGATCAACTAGCTGTTTAATATGTTTACAGCATTGCTTTGCTCCTACCACCAAAAGAGGTACTCCAATCGGATCAAGCTTAAGTCCCCTTGAGAAAAAACCGCCCATTGTCATTGCGAATGGTACAACAGGTGATGTATTTGAAAAAATAATTCTTTCATTAAGTTGATATCGATTAACGATGATATTACTAAAGTGATAAAGTGATGGTATGACAAGTTTAGATGACCGTCTGCCAAGTGTATATACTGAATTTCCTTCATCGTCTACTCCGTGGAAAATAAATCTGCCAGCATCTTTTTTTGTCAATTTATTAAAATAAGGGACAGCAAGTATTTCATCTCTTTCAAGTATCTTATCCGGATTATCAATCTTTTTAAGGTGATAGGCTGCTGCCATGGATGTAGTATGTGTTCCACCAAAATCATGATATATAAAGATCATATGAATTCCCCTTATCGTCTGTATTTCTGGCGTTTTCTTTCAAAATAAAATCTAAACGTATGTAGTTATCTTATATGTTGTACTACTCCGTGGAAATTTAGACTTTAATTAAAAATATTTTCGCCCATTTTTCTTACTGAAATTAGATCTCTCCAATTTTGTCCAACCTTGACTTATTAGATACAACTTTTGAATTTTTAGCAACATCATCAGTATCACTATCATTTCCTATGAAAATAAAAAAACGCCTTGAACCCAATATTATCAAGAGTCAAGACGCTTCATTTGATTTGCTCTAGTGTCTCTGTTTTAAAATTTTCACGTCATTTAAATTGAAAATTTACAATTAATCAAGAGCTTCCAGTTACTTTAACAAGCACGTCTCCCCTTTTTGATCAAATGCCTGCTTAAAATCAAATGCAAAAGGTGTAGGCCCGTGTTCAATATAATAGTTATATCTCTTGGAAGCCTCCTCCCATGAGACATCATTTATCTTCTCTGTCCACCACACTACATATGAAAGGTGTTTCTCTTGATAAGGTTCCATCCATTTGCTTCTATCTCGCAACGCCTGCCTATGATGACCTGAATAGGTAAAACGATATAAAGCTTGAAGGCTTTTCCATACCGTTAATGTAAGAACAGGGTAACCTTCCCCCTTTATGGCTTCTTCAGGAAAAGAGACTCCATTATGTGAAAATGCCTCAATAAGTTGACCTGATTTAGTTGCCTGACGAAATACCTTTTCCCCTATTTCATAAAATTGACGAGAGGCAGGGTGGTCATATGGATGGTTTAACCTGCCAACAGTATAGATAGAAATTAAAGTCATAAACAGCCCTCCAACTTTAGGTTTTACCTATGTATATTCAAGTTAGATGAGATTTCATAACGTACTTTTATTAGGTAATTGTTACAAAGTATTTGCATTGTATGTAAATTTAAATTTATGAAAATGCAGCAAGAGAGAAAAAACAGCCAAAAAAGAAAATCACTCTTTGGTTGAAAAACCAGTGGGGTTTTCACTACAAAATTTAATCAGAAAGTCGCCATTTATTTATTTAATATTTTTTCTTAATGAATACTCTTGTTACTCTCTTTTACCAATTATTTAAAAATCGAAAGATTATCTCAATTCTTTATTCCATTAAAATAAAGCACGATCCTAATTCTAGATAAGCACCTTGTTTGTTTAAGTTCAATTTTTCACAATTAGATTTATTCAACCAATGTCTTATGAACATAAATAATTGTGGACACACCGTAAGCAATGATTGTAGATGGTGTAAACGATTCCTGATATGGGATATTGATAATGCCATTTAAGAGTAAGAAAAACCCGCTATTCAAAAAGAAATATCCTGTAATTTTTGCTAACCTATCTTTGTCCCTAATCCTTGCTTGATTAAAGCCTCTTAAAATCCAAGTTTGTTTTTTGATACCGACATAGTAAGCAACAACTATAAAAAGAAAAGCAACAGTTAAAGAACCAAAATCAAATTCAAAGTACATGTTGTCCCTCCCTTTATCTTATTTACGTTCACTTTTTCTTAAAGGTTTCATTAAAAATTGAGCTTTATATTCTTGATAAATAAGTTTAAGTTCAGAAAAATCGTCAGGTTAGGGGAAGATACAATATGGTAAATAAAAATCATACCTCTCGTGAAATTGGAAATAATACTTTGGAGGTGATAAATATGGATACGGAAAAATTAAAGCTTACCTCTTCTGAAATAGGTTCCTTGTGGGGGGAGTATGTTAACGGAACAGCCACAGATGTAGTAAATAGATATATGTACTCAATTATTGAGGATGAAGAAATAAAAGCCGTTTTTAATGATGCTATAAAGACATTCGAACGACAAAAGAAACAAATTAAGACTTTTATTGAGAATGAAGGATTTCCTGCACCAATTGGATTTAATGAAACCGACCTGTTTTTAGGAAAACAGAGATTGTTTACAGATGGATTCTGCCTGAATTATTTAAACATCATGACTATACATGGATTATTAGGACATAGCATATCATTAGGTATTTCTGTAAGAAAAGATTTAAGGGAGTTTTACGACACGTGCGATAACGATGCTAAAAAGTTGTATCATCAAACTATTGAATTATTGCTTGAAAAAGGACTTTTCCAAAGAGACCCGTTATATTATGCTTATGAACGTCCAGAATATATTACAAGCAAAGATTTCAAAGATGGTTATTTTGGGAAGGGTAGAACACTTTCAGCAATTGAAATCATTAGTATTTCTTTAAACCTCAAAAAAAGTATTATGGCAAAAACTCTTTCCATTGCTTTCAGTCAGGTGGCACAATCGAAAGAAGTTAGAAAATTTTTAACCGATTCTCAGAAAACTGCTGATGGACAAATAAAAGCTTTCGCAAAGATAATGCAAGCAGATAACCTACCAGTTCCGAAATCTTGGGAAACAGAAGTTTGCATTTCAACTGATTCTCCATTTTCCGATAAATTATTGATGTATCATATGGGATTTTTGTTTCAAGCTGCACAAAATTATCATGGAGGTGGTCTTGCATCATCCATGAGAACAGACCTAGTGACCACTTATGAGTCAACCATTTTACAAAATCTTATGGTTACAAAAAACTGGTTTGATATTATGGTTAAAAACAAATGGTTAGAACAACCTCCACTTGCACCTAATAGATCAGAGATTGCAAAACAAAAATAACTAAAAATGCCCTTCCAACTCGGTAGGGTATTATATTTTTTAGAAAATCCTTCTTCCACTAAACTGCTTCGTTTTTTCATTAAGAAAAAAACAATTACCCTTCCTGAACAATCGTACCCGTTAGTATAAGTATTCCTTTTCACAAACTAGTACAATAAAATAATGATTATTATACGTGATTGTACTAGTTTCCATCCTTATTAGGTAATCAAAAGATCTATACTTCTAGTCATTAATATGGATGAATGATTTCGAATCATTCCCCTCTGTACATTAAATATATTTGATCCGAAATATAATCTGAACTATAATGAAGCCCCTTCCTGATCCACCACATGATGATGCCTACCAATGAGGGTGTTTTAATTTCAATCGCAACATATTCTGCAGGTTTATCTTCCACTCTATTCTCACTTCTTGCTTCTATTAATTGTTCTACTCAATCCGGCCTAATTGTGGAAGAGAAACTATAAGGAAATATAAACCAATTATTGTATGTATAACGATCTCTATATTTTCTTCATCTCGGAAAAGCTTCATCCTTAGAAACTCTTATCATGTCACTCGGAAAATATTTATGAAAATATTTTTTCACCCTCTCATGTAAGTCATGTTGATACCACTTTGATAGTCCGTGTTCTTCAAATAGATCTGGCATTCCTAACCTTTTTGATCGCTTCCCCATTGAACCATCACCAATACTTAAAGTATCGATCCATATATGGTCTACAATCCCTTCCAAAGCTTTTGGGAAATCTGGAGTAAACGGCAATACAGGGGAAATTGAAGCCTGAGTAGGTATTCCAGCATCATGCACTTCCTTTAAAGCTTTTAATCTTATTTTCACTCCGGGGGCATATGGAGAAAATATTTGTTTTATATCCTCTCTATCAGTTTCAGTGGTCATTGATACTAGAACTTTACATGTTTCAGTCAACTGCTGTAACAAATCAATATCTCTTGTGATGAGTGGACTTCTTGTTTGGATTTGAAGAAGATCAGGGGGATTTTCCAGCATTTCCTCCAATATCGCCCTTGTAATTCCTGTTTTTCGTTCAATAGGTTGGTATGGGTCAGTCGCTGATGACATAAAAATATTTACTGTTTTTTCTTTTTTACGAAGTTTCATCATTTCGTTTTTGAAATTTTCTCCAGCATTGATTTTTATGTCCAACCATTCTCCCCATGGTATGTCTTTAAATCTCTGTATAGGCATTTCTCTTACATAACAATACTTGCACGAAAACGTACAACCACTATATGGATTTAAGGAGTGGGTGAACCCAACATCTAAATATCCTTTTGCTTCACTAAGAATTTTCTTTGCTAAAATTTCTTTCGTTTCAATGCCCAATGGATACTCCTCCTTTCTATATTGTTTAATAAACATAAAAGTATAAGTTGCATATCTATGATTTAGTTCCTTTTTCGACTAATATACCATACACATTTCATAAATAGTTGGTTTTCTATTGAGTCAGATGACATCATGAATTCCAATAAAAACATTAAGTCCAAATCAATTCATCATTTTCAAAAATCCACACCAAAAAGGCACACCTCATTTATATGAAATGCGCCAGATGTCTAGGATGTTGATGAATAAATTATACTCATTACTTATTTAAGTGATGCAACATTTTTACTATTTGCTAATTTATGAGCTATCAAGTAAATGACAAAATAAATAGGAATACCATACGCATGCTTCCAAAGTAACATTTTATAAAATCCTAATTGTACAGCTAATTCCTCTCCTATGAAAGCAGTAGTCACTGCAAATAATAGCGCCTTGTAAATTGGATTTATATGCGGTTTCGTTTGTATTAGTGATATTATTACAATTGGCATTAGAGATACATCCCAAGGAATAAATCCTGGCATTAAAGGGACTATTTCAAACCTGTATTCCCATAATCCAATTTGATCACCTATTGCATCTAAGGAAAGTGAGATTGTCATTACAAAATATCCTGCATAAAGTAATCTTCCCGTACTATCCTTTTTACGAAAAAAAAAGCACCACCACATCCAAGGAATTACGCCAAGCGCCAATCCTAACCACCATCTCCAGGTGAAAAGTATTTCCTCTTGCCAAACGGCATATATTTGATTGAAAGCTTTTGTATGTAAATATTGCGCTCTATCAATATTATGAAAAATGTCTTTGTCCAACCTAAATCCCTCACCATAGAGAAGTTTTGATTAGTCTTTCCTCAGCAGTAGAGAATTAGTCTAGTGAGTGTTAATATTTTCTAAAAATCGGAACAGAAAATAATTATCCAGAAGATTATTCAATATGACATTCTTCGACATTATCTAAAGAAATTTTTTATTGCGTCTAAGCGTATTTTATGATTGCAATCTTCACAACAAAAAATTGTATTCCTATTTTTCTTGTACTGTTTATATTGAAGGGTTCCTTCGTATACTCTGTACTTTATTTTACAACTATAACAAATTACCTCATAAAAGATCATTGTATTTTCCCCCTATATGGACACACATTACTTGCTAGTTGACTTTTCGAAGATTGTCATAAGTTCTTGAATATATTCCTTAAAATCTATATGAAGCTTTCTCATTATTTCAATTGTAAACCCATCAATAGCATGCCTTACGGTTAACGCCATTACCCTTGCTGATTGTGTTGTAAACTCACGAAAAACGCCTTCTCCCATACCCCCAAAAAGAATATTTTCAATTGGAAGTAAAATCGTTTCATCATGTTCTGCTGCAAATCGAAGTTTACCATCATCTGTTCTTTTATTAGAAACGATTTCATTTACAACAAATACATGCTAACGGTTTCTATCAATGAATTTCAAATTTGATTTAAAATAAGTTCTAAGCATGTCTTTTGAAGAACTTTGAGCCTCAATTTGCGGGCGAATAAATGACTCCAAAGCCATATTATATTCAATCACTACCTGCTCAAGAAGTTCCACCTTATTTGAAAAGTGATAAGAAATAACCCCCTTACTTAATTTTGCACGTTAGCAATTTGTTCTAAAGATGCTTGGGCATATCCTACTACAGCAATTGTTTCTATTGCATATTCCACAATTTGAGCTCTACGTGCTTTTTCAATAAATATGACAACTCTTTTTGGTCATTTGTTCTTTTTTTGTACTCATATATAAATTTTAGTAAAGTCGTTTAAAAAAACACAAGAAAAACCATTAAAATGTTAGATCTTAATCGTTAGAATCCATCGTTTCTTACGACAATCTGAGCATAATTATGCAGGTATTGTTTGTTTATAGTAATATTTATTTTTAGGTAAATACAATGATAACCAAGTTTTAAATTATCTAATATATCTAATAGAATGCAAAGGTTAAAATTGCTTTAAAAGCCAATTTACTAATAAAGTGTCACATTAAAGGTCAAAATAAGACAAAAAAATGACTGGAGTGTTCCACTTGGAGCAGTTTGATACGGTAATTGTTGGATCCGGATTGGCAGGATTAACATGTGGTTTAGAATTAGTTGTCGAAGGAAAGAGAGTACTCCTTTTAGAAGCCGAGCCAGTTGTAGGCGGAAGAACATCTTCTTATAAAGATAATGGAATGCAGGTAGAGTCCGGTTTCCATCGCTATATTGGCTTTTATTCCGCTATGCCAAAAGTATTAAGGAAAGCAGGTATTAAGTTAAATGATATTTTCACATGGGAGGAAAAGATTGAAATTCGTGTGAAACATAAAGAAAAATTAGTAACAATTGGCCTTGCCCCCCTCTTCGGTCCATTGAAAACAATAAAAGGGCTATTAGGGAACAATGAAGTGGTTTCCCCACGTGATAAGCTGTCCTTAATACCTTTTTTTCTTAATGGATTTAAAGATTACCTTACAAATCCAAAGAAATTAGATACATACAATCTTCGAGAATACGCGAGAAAGTACGGAGTAAGTGAAGACGCTTTTCATTATGTACTAGTCCCGCTTAGTACTGGTCTATACTTTTTGCCACCCGAACGGTATTCTGCCTATGTTTTCTTTGGCCTCTTCGCACCTGGTATTCCTAAGTTCTATAAAATGCGTATCGGAGCCTTTCTCGGCGGAATGACAGAAGTTATGTGTCAACCTATGGCTAATGAAATTGAAAAAAGAGGAGGAATGGTAAAGACAAACCATAAAGTAAAGGAATTGCTTTTAGATGAAAACAATAAAGTAACTGGTGTAAAAGTGGAAAATGGACAGATTTTCAAAGGAAAACATACCGTAGTAGCAACAACTTTGCACTCAGCTAAACAATTATTAGATCCAAAGTTTGGAAAACATCCATGGTTTCAACCTATGTTACAACTTCCGATGATGCCTGCTGCTACATTCCAACTTGATCTTAAAAAGCCTTCGTTACCAAAAGATATCACAACATTTGGACCCAAAACGTCTATGGCAAGTTTTTCTGAACAATCTCGAACTACATTTCGTCATGTACCAGGGAGATTATCGATTATTTTGTCTACCCCCGAAAAGTTTTTAAAAATGACACCTAAGGAGACGTTGCAAACCATACTAGAGGATGCAAGAAATTTGGGAATAGATCTTTCAGAAAATATTGTAGATTATAGACAAATTAATCACCATTACGATTTTCATTCATTAGAACCGGGATATAATTGGATGCGCCCGGAACAAAATACACCAATAGAAGGGCTTGTACTTGCCGGAGATTATACTATGCAGCCGTATTTTGCAACAATGGAAGGTGCAGTTGTATCAGGTCAAAAAGCAGCACATATTATCCTTGCGAATAAAAACCCATTAACAACTAAAGCTGAATTTTAGGTCTGACACTCGGACGGTTTTCTATAAGAATAGCGCTTTATACAGGAGTATATCTTGTAGATATAAATTAAATTTTTCCCAGTTAGAAAAATTTTAATTTTGAGTAAATATTACTCCTGTATTTTAACATTAGTAATATCTTTTTAACATTGCACGTAATGCGGTAGATCGTATTGAAGCAAAGCCATTTGTTCAAGTGAAAGAATTTATATATTTTTTATATGCTAAAGGTGTCATATTCATCGACTTTCGGAATTTTTCGATGAAATAACTTGTGCTGTTAAATCCTACTTGATAGGCAACCTCTGTGACATTAAATTCTGATTGTTTTAACAAAGTTAAACTTTTTTGAATTCGATAATCGGTTACATAATTCAAAGGTGTTTTCTTTAACATTCGTTTAAAATATCGACAGCATTCTGATCGGCTTAATTGACCAGCTCGTGCAATATCTTCTAAATGAATTTTTTCAGCATAATGTAGATGGATCCATTTTAGCATTTGCTTCATTCTTTGACTCTTTACCATTTCAGTCTGCTCGTACTCTAATTGAACACCATTTATTATTAAGTTTTTCCAAATTAACACTAAATGTAAACTGATGTCAATTTCAAAATATGGCGATTTCTGTTTAATAAGCTGATTGATTTTTTTAATAGAATCTAAAACATTTTTCGCCCAGTTCTCTGCTGGAATTAAGAAAATATAAGGTATATTAGTCGCCTGAATATAAGGATTAACAAAGTTTATATAAAGTTCCTGTGATAAAACAAAGCTTGGAGAAACATTCAAACAAATATAGACACAATCCGAATCATTCCTATCTCTTGCCATGTGCAGGCGGCCACTATTAATAAATAGCCCCTCACCTTCTCGAACAGTCATTCTTTCCTCGTTTATTTGAAAAATTGCTACTCCTTTTACTACAAGAACAAATTGAAATTCTTCATGCCAATGAAGTGGTATATAACCATGTATATTCTGATTTATCGTTGTTTCATAACATGCAATTGGCAGTACAACTGTGCGATGCTCGGTTAACTCTTTTAAACTCTGATCAACCATAAAATCTTTTATTTGCATAATACCACCTCAATATTCTTATATTTTTTCATTCTATTTAGATATTATTTCAAGTGTTTTTTCGTTATCATAAAAATATTATAACAATATGTTTATATTTTAAGGTGGAGTATCAATGATGAATAGAAGAAAAGGGATATTTCTTGTTATAGCAGGTGCAACTTTTTGGGGAATTGGCGGTACAGTTTCAAAAAAGCTTTTTCAACATGAAATCGATGTAGACTGGCTCGTAACGACCCGATTACTTATAGCTGGTTTTTTACTCTTGATGGTTCAATTTTTTGGAAAGGATCGTTCCCAGATAATTGGTGTTTGGAAAACGAGAAGGACAGCTATTCAATTGATTATCTTCGGGCTACTCGGTATGCTTGCAGTTCAATACACATATATGGCTTCCATTAAACATGGTAATGCAGCTGTTGCAACACTATTACAATATTTAGCTCCTGTAATGATTATCGTATATTTGGTTTTACGCAAACAAGCTGCTCTAACACGAAGAGATTTGATGTCTGTTTCGTTGGCCTTAGTTGGTTGCTTCTTCTTACTAACAAACGGCTCCATCTCTCAATTATCTGTGCCAACACTTGCAATCATATGGGGTGTTTTATCCGGAATAGCTTTAGCCTTTTATACGTTATATGCCATTCCTTTATTGAAACAATACGATTCACTTGTCATTGTTGGCTGGGCTATGATTATTGGAGGTTTAGCATTAAGTTTTGTCCATCCACCATGGCAAATAGACTTTAAAAGCTTAACACTAGAAGTCTATTTATCCTTAGTCTTCGTTATCATTTTCGGGACTATGATTGCCTTTTGGTTTTATATCGAAAGTTTGCAAAGTCTACTGCCTAAAGAATCAAGCCTTCTGGGAAGCATAGAGCCATTAGCGGCTGTTTTAACTACCGTCTTTTGGTTAAAAGAACCCTTTGGAATTTTCCAATGGGTTGGAACAAGTTGTATCATTATAATGATTTTTTTATTAGCGTTGACTAAAGAAACTCACTCAAAATCTAAAGAATCAAAAGTCGCTTAGGATATCTTAATTGCTGAGAAAGACTTTATTTAGGTCTTTCTTTAACCCTGTTCTCAAGCCAATTGTATTATTCCAAATGAATTTCTCATACCATATTTTTATAGTTGTTTTCTTGATTTAGTCATCGAAGAGTTTAAAATTGAAGTAGAAATATCAGTTTGACAAAAATTCGGATTAGATAAAGAAGTTATTCTTCAATTTTTTGGCCCAGCTGACGTTGGGGCAGTGGAATGGTGATTCAAGAATAGAATGCCTTTACCAGCAAGTGTCATAGCTGAACAAACGGGGTCATTATTAGATAGAAATTCTGAGTAATCCATCAAGGTTCTAAAGACTAAGACCCTGAGTCCATACCTATACAGAACTCAGGTTTTTTTATGGGAAGATTCATTTCACCTTAATCCATTGTTTTTTCCAAAGCTCATCTGACTGCAACACAATTCTATTTCGCTGCTGTTACAAGATCTTAAATTTCCTGAGCTGTCAGACTGACCTCGAGCGGTCTTATAGCATCCTCAAAATGCGAGGTTTTTATAATTTAAAGACGTGTTATTAACACTTTTCGTTAGTTCCAGATATAACAAAAAACGTCTCATCCTTGTACTTTCTAGGGTTTAAGACGTTTTACTAATTAAGATTTACTTGTGTTTATACGTATTTTACACGAAGTTTAATTCTAAGAATAATAGGGAATTTCCTCCTTCTCTATCATGATAAAAAAATGTTACACTATAATATCCAAATTGATTATGGTTTAATTATCCTTCTTAAAAATTCCAAACATTTAATAGTCGTACAGGATACAAGATCATCACTAATAGCGGCCTTTACTGGATAAATTCGAAACGTTATCATTTAAAGAGAAAAAATACATAATCCGTGGATACACCCCGTTCACCTTGTTGTCTCAGCATCGCTGTCACATTGCCTCGATGGTATGTTCCATGATTCACTACATGATGAATGAGATCAGCAAGGATGAATTCACAACGACCATAATTTGGGTGCTCAGTAATGACGATTTGTTCTGGATCTTGCTGTTCGGCAAAAAAACCGTAAAATTCCTTTGAAAGAACATCATATAACACTTCAAGTTCATCTATCGTCACTCCTGATGCTTCTGACTTTCGGCTCTCCACTTTTTTGACTGTATCATGGAAGCTGCTACCTTTCATCGTCTCCAACCAGGTAATGTCTGTTGCATAAAGGTGAATTAGAACATCTGAAATCGATGAGAAAACACTTTTAATTGTCTTTTTAAAAACACTTTCATCAAGTTGTTTTAAGTGTTCGAACACTTGTTGGTTAGCCCAAACATGGTAATCGTACATTTTTATTGCACTGTTATTTTCCATTAGCTCACTCCTCTCATTTTTTAAAGCAAGAAAAAATTTATCAGTTTATTTTCTAATCTCTTTTCTACTTAATTCCGTTTGCTTAATAAGAAAATAAATGGTTCATACTCTACCTGTACTCCTCTTTACTTCATCACAACATGACTTTTTCTTTCTTCCCCTTAACAATGAAACCAGCAACAAAAAAGCTTCCCACACCTATTATTTTCATCATTAAATGACCTAAAATTCCCATTTGATCAATGGTTAATGAAAAAAATAAAGCTCCAAATATAATGAATTGAATCGCAAAAAACCACCGCAAACTTTTAACTCCTCCTTAGTTTGCCTTTTATAAAGATTGCATTGTATTTTCCTTTGTCGTCATCAACTTAACATTACCACAATATCCCAATTTCAGGAAGCTTTGGATAATCTAACAAAAATAATGTGTATGATTAATCAGGTTAACAAAACAATGTAATCTTCTCCAAAATACCGGAGAAAAAGTTCTTCAACTTAAAGTCCTTTTTTCATTTACTTCATCAACGAACTAGAGAATATATTATTTTTTTTCGTAAAAACTAAAAAATGCAAATTTAGGATAGATAGGAGAATGACTTGTGACCACTATTTTTGAAGCTGTAAAAGATTTTTTACAAATAAATTTGGATATTGAACCAAAAAATCCATTACATGTGGGAGAAGTTATGAGTTGCTGGCTCTATTCAGCTTTAATGGAAGAAGCAACAGTATATATTCAAATAGGACTTAATACTACAACAGATGATGATGTGATAAAAATTTTAAAAGAAAGCTTAAATCAGTGTGATACTCAAGGGAAGAGGTTTAAAGACTTTATGAAAAAGGAAGGTGTTCTTTTACCACCAACTAGCGAGCAACGTCCAGATTCTGATCCTAATGGAGTTCCATTAGGTGTTAAACTTACGGACGATGAGCTTATGAATGGTCTAAGTATTAAAACGGTTACTGCTATTACTACTTGCGCTTCTGCAGCAAGTCAAAGTATAAGAAATGATATAGGTGCTTTATTTACTCAATGTATGTTAGAGAAAATGAAATTTGGTACATCTTTAAAGGACTTAATGCGAAAAAGAGGGTGGATAAAATCCCCACCATATTATTATCCTCCAGGATTACCAAAGCAGTAGTATTCACTCTGGCACCCTGTTATTTTATTTTCTCAAATTTATGTGCTCATTTACAATAATTTAAGACAAACACTAAAAAAGGGTCTACAAGTGCAGAATGTTATAAGCTCTAACTTACATAGTTAAAATAACCCTTCAGTTTGCTGCTTAGCTATTACTTAAAAAATAAGACAGACTCACAATCCTGCTTTCACTCTAAAGAGATATTAGGGCAAAAAAACCCTACCAATCTTGGTGGGGTCAGCAACTTCTTTTATCATCATTCTATTCTTTAACCTTTAACAACTTAGATTTTTTACAAATCTAAAGAAACGGCAACTCGGATAACTCAATTTATTCTAGGTACAACAACTGCCCCTTAAGTTGATAAACCTTATTAAGGAAAGCATCCTCCACCATTCATCCGTCTCTCAATAATGTAAAATTATTTTGCAGCTCCCGTTCATTAATTGATATCCTGATTGCCAAGTCTTTAGTTCTTAGAACAAAATCTTTGACACCTATAAATTCAGATTCAGCAATCAAATAGAAATATGTTCCCTTTTTAAACCCTTTAAAATTATTCCTTAATTTATATATTTTCATGATCTTACCTTACTTACTCCCTTTTAAATCGATTGATTGAAAACTGAGAAATATCTATGTCATTCTTACCTGAAATAATCAAGTTACTCAATGCTTGTCCAACCGCACTGCTAAATTTGAATCCATGTCCAGAGAATCCTGCTGCAATGGCAACGTTGGTATACTTAGGGTGCAGATCAATAACGAATTTCTCATCGGGGGTAAGGGTATACATACAGGTTTTACCATATTTTAATTGCCCAGCATCTGGCATATATTGATTTAAAAATTGTATCAGATCACCCTCATCCTCTGCTAATTCACCAAATCCCTTTATTGATTCATCTGGATTTATTTGATCTCCACCATCATGGCGACCTATCTTCAAGCCAGAACGATCAATACTTGGAAAGCCGTAATAAAGTCCTTTTGTTGTCTCAAATGCAAAGGCAGGAAAGAGATTATGATTATAGATCGTTTCTTGAGCATTAAACCAAGCAAATGTCTTTCTCACTGGTGTAAGAGGAATATCCAAGTCCAACATTGAAAGTAGGTCCCCTGACCATGCCCCTGCAGAAACAACCAATGCATCTGAATAAAACGTCCTTTCGTCTGTTTTGATTGTTACTCTATCATTAAGAATGGAAATTTCTCTCACCCTACTATTGGAAAGGATAGATGCTCCGTGCTGTTCAGCAAGTTCCTTGTATGCTTTGATGCTTTCCTCACATTTTAGTACACCGGACGTAGGTTCAAAACAGCCGGTAAAATTGTTGGGTAAAGTAATTCCAGACCAGTTATTTTGAATTTCATTTAAATCCATAACATGAAGGGGCAACGAATACTTTTCAGCACTTGAGATTGTGTTTTTGATAAAATCAGACTCTTCATCACCAACACTAAGTACTCCCGTTTGTATAAATAATTGCTTACCACTAGTCTTTTCTAAATCATTCCATAATTCCTGTGCTTTAAGAATGAACGGGAGATATTCCTCTCCCTCAGCATAAGCATATCGAATGATTCTCGTTTCTCCGTGATGACTCCCCTTATTATGTGGTGGGTTAAAGGAATCTAATAATAAAGTTTTTTTCCCACTTTTAGCCAAGTAATAACCTGCTGCCATTCCCATTGAACCTGCACCAATTATGATTACATCATATTTCATACATAAACCTCCAAAAATAATTCCAGCAACTCAAATTTTATTAAATTATAATTGATATTTTATCTTGTTTGAATTGTTTTTTACTAATTTGTCAAAGTCTACCTCTAAAACCTTTTTGTATTTTCACCAGAAAGATCCAATAACTATTTAGAATAATCTTCTACAAGGAATCTATTTGTTGAACATCAGTTACTACTAATCAAGATTTGGACTAGTTTTCTTTTTCGTAAGTTAGACAGCCAACAAACCAGTTAATTAGTTGAGTAACTAGTAAAAATGTCTATATTCTAATACTTAGAATACCTATTAAGTTTCAATTTTTTCTCTACAAAGATATGAATTTCCTCCTGTTTCTTGTTTGTAAATGATATTTTAACAATTTTAAATAATACCCTTTACAATACGATGATATTTTGAATTCGTATAAACATATAAAATGGGAGGGTTTTTTTATGAAATGGGTTGGGAAGTATTGTTACCTTGTAGCTCTTGTCTTTGTTTTATTCGTTTCGCTACTTTCATTTGGTTCATTGAAAGCAGTGAGCTCTTTAACGGTTAGCCAGGCTATTCAGACACAGAATAACTCTATTCAAACTGTCGAAGGGTATGTAGTAGGAAAACCAATTTCTTCATCAACAGTAGTAAAAAGTAACTTTCCAGATGATTATGCTTTAGCCCTAGCAGATAATAGTAGTGAAACTAATACATCAAACATGTTATTTGTTCAAATACCCTCACAATTTCGTTCACAGTTTGGGTTGAAAACGAATCCTGATTTAATGGGGAAAAAAATAAGGGTGACAGGTCAATTAACAGCCTATTATTCTCATCCGGGATTGAAAAACACATCACAAATGGTGGTAGTAAGCTCAAGTGATACACCAGAAGACATAACAGGTAATTATTATGAAAATGCGATCGGTAAAACTGGTACCAGGTTAAAAACGGCCTTACATAATATCATCGATGATCATACGGAAATCTCCTATTCAAATGTATGGGAAGCATTAAGGAACACGGATGAAGACCCAAATAACCATAATAATGTCATCCTCCTCTATACTGGTCGTTCCCAAAGTAAAACTTCAAATGGAACTTCAATCGACTCATGGAATCGTGAACACGTTTGGGCAAAATCACATGGAGACTTTGGAACAACAATGGGTGCAGGAACAGATCTTCACCATTTACGACCAACCGATGTGACAGTTAATAGTTCTAGGGGCAATAAAGACTTTGATAATGGAGGGACAGCACAAAAGGAAGCTCCTGATACGTATGCTGATAGTGATTCTTGGGAACCACGTGATGAAGTAAAAGGTGACGTTGCAAGAATGATTTTTTATATGGCTGTACGCTATGAAGGGGACAATGGGGAGTTAGATTTAGAGGTAAGTGAAACAGTAAATAACGGCTATGCACCACTCCATGGAAAGCTATCGACTTTGTTACAATGGCACCAACAGGATCCTGTCGATGAGTTTGAACGAAATCGCAATGAGGTTATTTATCAGCAATATCAACATAACCGTAATCCATTTATAGACCATCCTGAATGGGTAGAGGCAATATGGTAAAAACAGATATAAGTAGTTTACGATAATAATAGAAGGTCACACATTGTACTGCCCGCCAAAAGTTTGAGTGAAACCTGACTTTTGGCGGGCACTTCATATAAGTGGCCTTTTTTGTAAAATGATTGTCCTCTTTACTATTTATAAACCATATAAAACCTATTTCTTACTTTAAATGAATAACATATAGAAAATGTTTTTCTTATGGAGGTCCTCTAATGTATCAAACAGCTAGAGTTCGTTTGGTTGTGGGCTGGATCACACTATTTATTATGGGAACCGATTTGTTTGTCGTTTCTCCATTATTGCCTTTTATTTCTCATGAGTTTGGGATTTCCTCTACAATGGCAGGATGGATGGTAACAGCTTTTGCATTAACTTATGCTATTTCTGCTCCCTTTTTTGGATGGCTGTCCGATAATAAGAAAAAAGGCTTATTTATCACATGCGGCTTATTTCTTTTCACTTTTTCAAATGTAATAACTGGTTTATCTCCTTCCTATTTGTGGTTAATCATTAGTCGTGTTTTAGCCGGATTATCAGTTGCCTCAATTACTCCATTAATTTACGCAATTATTGGAGACATAGCACCTCCTAACCGTCGAGGTGTATGGCTTTCTATCGTCGTTTCAGGTCATTTAATGGCTCTATGGCTAGGAGCTCCTCTAGGAACATTATTAGAGCAGCTTGTTAATTGGCGTTCTGTATTTTTTGTAATGGCAGTTGTTGGGGCTGCTTTAGCCGTTGCAAATTACAAAACATGGAGTTCGATTCACCAAAATCATTCGGGTAGAAATCTCATGCAAGGAAATCTTTTTAGAATACTAGGCTCTATAAGTGTAACGACTATCTGGGGAATTTCAATGTATACACTTTATGTATATCTAGGAGCTGCACTTTATTTCGAAAATAAATTTTCTGAATCTGAAATCGCATTAGCTATTACTTTTTATGGGGTAGGTGCGGTTTTAGGGAGTCTAACAAGTGGGCAATTGACCAATAAATTAGGGGAAAACATTGTTTCAAAGGTAACTCTCATTTTACTTACATTAAATCTAATTGCTATTGGTACTTTCTTTTCGTCAGACAGCTGGCTTTATTTATTACTTTTTATGTGGGCATTTGTTGGATATTGTGGTTTTACATCCTACCAAGCTCGACTTTCTGCTGAATATCCGAAAGTACGGGGTATGGTGATGGCTTGGAATAATACCGCCCTTTATATTGGGATTACACTCGGTTCTTTGATTGGAGGATATGTCATCAATAATTGGGGATATTACATGCTTCCATTTGTTTGTGCAGGTTCAGCAGCTATAAGTTATATTCTTAGCACTCAAAAGGTAAAAGCATAAAAGGGATATGTTCCCCAGTTAGCGAGGATTTGTTTGATATTTGCTTTTCGGTATAGAAGGATCTTAGATACATATCAAATTATTAAAGAAGACGCTGGTGAATTGGCTAGCATCTTCTTTTTATTTTCTGTTACTTAAACAAGAAATGTCTTCAATTAAAAAGCACTTGTGGTTATAGAATTTTGCCCTGTTGTTAAATAGTAAATATTATTTTATAATCGGAATTTCCCTAATTTTTTATATGATTACCGTGATGCTTTTGGCGGTTGACACACATCACATTTACGTTGGTTATTATTTTTAAATTTCGTAAATGTTTTTTCAAAATTGCTACCACATGCACATTTAAATAATAACTTTTGAGAAAAACCATGATATTCCGTTGTCAGCAACTTACTTTCCGAATTTTTCTCAACAAATTCTTTAATTTTACTAATTGTCCATCGTTTATTCATTCAATAGCACCTCCATATTTTATCTTTAGGCGGAGGCTATTCTTGGCATCCGTTCAATTATGAGCTAAAGTCGTAATTATCCTAAGTTTTTCATTATAACATGGGCTGACACACAATTAATATCTATTCTAATAATTAATTACATTAGTTCCTCTTGACCTAAAAATATACTCACCACTATATCATCATTTTCATCTGTATTAATTTCAACTCAATTTATCCCCCATAACATTCTCAATACAGGAACATTACTTATATTATCCTAACAGACTCATTTTTATAAAATGTATATACACTCCTTTAGGGAATTAGCATACCCATTTCATCGGGTTTTCAAAACGTTTTGACTACTAATCATTGAATATATGATTAAACCCTTTTTCCTAAGAATATAGTGAAGAGATGAATACTCTTAGGAGGGATCTTGATGCAAATCCATGTGGTACAACGGGGAGATTCGTTATGGAGGATTTCACAGCAATACCGCGTCACGATTAACCAAATAGTAGCCGCAAATCAGTTGGAGGATCCAAATAAATTAGTAGTCGGACTCGCCCTTGTCATTCCTACAGCTTATCGTACGCATACGGTAAGGTCTGGAGAGACGTTGTGGCAGATCTCCCAACGATATGGAATAACTATACAGGCGATTGTGCAGGCAAATCAGATTAGTGATCCATCCCAAATTTATCCCGGAATGATTTTAGTTATACCGGCTAGAACACATATTGTTCAACCTGGTGAAAGCCTATGGCAAATTGCCCAACGTTACAGTACTTCCGTTCAAGAAATTGTGACAACAAATCAAATTCAAAATCCTAACGTCATCTATGCTGGCACCGTTCTTACCATCCCGTTTAGAAAACCTGTAATCGACGTTAACGCTTATACAATCAATACAGGGGATGTTGGAGCAAGAGAAGTTCGGGATGTAGGAAGATATTTAACTTATTCATCTCCATTTGCTTATATTATGAAAGCAGACGGCAGTTTAGAGTCGATTAATGATACACCGATTATTCAAGCTTCCTTAACTGAGAGGGTTGCGCCGATGATGTGTATTACAAACTTTACGTATAGGGATCCCGGATCACAGCTTGCACGAACTATACTTTCAAATACTGATATTCAAGACAGACTCTTAACAAATATTTTGACCATTATGAGAGAAAAAGGATACCGAGGATTAAATGTTGATTTTGAAAATGTGTATCCAGCTGACCGCGAGTTATATAATCAATTTTTGCAGCGTACAGTTGACCGATTACATCCCGAAGGTTATTTTGTCTCATCAGCACTTGCCCCAAAAACAAGTGGTGAACAAATGGGATTATTATATGAAGCCCACGATTACCCTGCACACGGAAGAATCGTTGACTTTGTTGTATTAATGACCTATGAATGGGGCTACAGGCTTGGACCGCCCCAGGCAATTTCGCCTCTTAATCAAATTAGAAGGGTTCTTGATTATGCCGTATCCGTTATCCCTAGAAACAAAATCTTTTTTGGCTTCCAGATTTATGCACGTGACTGGCTACTTCCACATGTACAAGGACAAGAGGCGGAAACGTTCAGTCAGCAAGAAGCAATCCGCAGGGCCGTTCAATATGGAGTTGCTATCCAGTATGACCAGGTTTCTCAGTCCCCATTTTTCCGCTACACTGATAGTCAAGGTCGCAGCCATGAAGTTTGGTTTGAAGATGCACGCAGCGCCCAAGCGAAGTTTGATACTATAAAAGAATACGGTCTACGCGGAATTAGTTATTGGGTTCTAGGATACCCTTATCCTCAAAATTGGCTCTTGCTTGAAGACAACTTTAGTATCAGAAAAATATTGTAGCATTCATAAACTATTATTAGGAAATATTTATAAAGTCTTAAATAATTTCGCTGCTGATTTTGTATTTACATACATAATGAGCAGCCTTTTTCATGCCCAAATTTGAATATACACCCTTTTCCCCTAATCCCCCCTTAAAGGTAAAACAGCTCCAATTTTGACTTCCTATCAAATTATTAATTTTCCAAAATTTTGAGGATATCACACGGAGACGGTAAGCCTTATAATGACAGAGTTATTATATTATAAGGATGTGAGATCCCAAGATGAAAAAAGTTTTCAGCTTTCTTACTATATTATTATTTTCCATTCTTTCATTTGGAAACTTTGCACATGCTGCAGCCTATACCGTGCAATCAGGAGATACTCTTTGGAAAATTGCAACAAAAAATAATATGACTGTCGAAAATCTAGTTAACCATAACAGATTGACTTCTACGTTGTTAAGCGTTGGACAAAAACTAGATATCCCTCAAGCAAGTAAGTACACCGTCGTTTGGGGTGATACCTTTTATAAAATCTCCGTTAAACTAGGTATTTCTACTGTCCAATTAAAAGCGGCAAACCCGCAAATAAAGGATCTAAATATGATTTATCCAGGTCAGGTTTTAAACATTCCAGAAAAAACTTATAACGGAATGATTTATATGGGGCCAAGCAACAAAAAAGTAATCGCTCTAACCTTTGATGATGGTCCAGAGGACGTTTATACACCACAAATTTTAAACATCCTAAGAGACAAAAATGTCAAAGCAACCTTCTTTGTTATGGGACAGCAAGTAAGAGCATATCCAGATTTGATGAAGCAGATCCACTCAGAAGGACATGCTATTGGAAATCATACATGGAATCACCCTGATATTAGAACTTTAACAGATTCACAACTAATTCAAACTGTGCAATCCACTTCTGACGAAATTGAAAAAGTTACAGGAGTTAAAACAAATCTATTCAGACCTCCTTACGGCGCTATAAATGATAATCAGATAAATACCTTAAATGGTTTGGGGTACCGTTCCATTTCATGGACTATTGATTCCTATGATTGGAGTGGGGCTAACGCAAATGTCATTTTATCAAGGGTAAATGTGAGAGCTGTACCTGGGGGAATTGTTTTGCTTCACAACTTTAAAGATCAACGGAAATTAGATGGAATGATAGAGGCGCTTCCTATCATGATTGACAACTTGCGAGCACAAGGATATGAATTTGTTACGATACCGGAATTACTAAAATAATAAGATTAATCCAGTAACTTTTATATTTATTTTAAATTCTTTTTTAAACTATTTTGCGTGAATAGAAAATAAAGGATCGTACCTATTTGCTTCACTAATAGGTACGATCCTTATATCTTTACCGCAATTTATTAATAAAAAGTACGTGAAAGTGAGCGCGCCTTTAATTTGATAATTAATTACAGCATTTTATATATATCAGTTTTTTGAGCAGGATTCTCGGAAGTTGTTACTCTGTTATATATTATTTTTTAAATTTCTTAGATTCTCTATATCTCCATTAACTATCACATCAATATGAGCAGAAATAATTTCAATATCTAAATCCCACCATTTAAATTCTAGCAATTCGTTAATAATTTCTTTTGAGAAACGATCTTTTAGTTTCTTTGCAGGATTTCCTCCTACGATAGTGTAAGGTTCCACATCTTGTGTAATAACCGATTTAGCTGCTATAATTGCACCGCTCCCTATTTTTATTCCAGGCATAATGACAGTATCCAATCCAATCCAAACATCATTGCCAATTATGGTATCACCTTTAAAAGGCAACTGATCTAACGTTGGCGTATATTTCTCCCAACCGTGTCCGAATATATTAAACGGGTAGGTTGAAAATCCATCCATTCTATGATTAGCGCCATTCATAATAAACGTTACACCGGGTGCTATTGCACAAAATTTCCCTATAATAAGTCTGTCCCCGAAGAATTCGTAGTGATACAACACTTGATCTTCAAAGGATTCACCATTTCTTGCATCGTAATATGAGTATTCACCCACTATAATGTTTGGTCTAGTAATTGTATTTTTAATAAATTGCACAACATGATTTCCTTCAATCGGATATTTAGCTTTAGGATTTGGCCCATGTTGCTTATTTGATTCCATAGAGATCCACTTCCTTTCAGAGTTTTATAATAAACTTAGCCGACCGATCTTATTGCATTCCTCAGCGAACCAAATGGCACCGTCTGATCCTAATACAATTCCATGTGGCTCTGCATTTTGCGTGGGGATTGAATATTCTGTAATTTCACCTTTCATTGTAATTCGACCAATTTGATTACTTCCCCATTCGGTGAACCATAATGCACGATCAGGGCCTGTTACTATTGCGTGTGGGCGAGCATTTACAGTAGGGATGGTATATTCACTTATTGTTCCAGAGGGAGTAATTCTGCCGATTTTATTTCCGTTCATTTCTACGAACCAGAGGGCGTTGTCAGGACCACATGTCATACCTACTGGGCCAGCATGTTTTGTAGGCAAAGGGTAATTCGTTACTTCTCCAAGCATTGTAATCCGGCCAATTTGATTACTTTGATTCTCAGTAAACCAAATGGCATCATCCGGCCCGGCAACAATAAAAGAAGGATAGGAACCAGGATTCGGTAAATCATATTCAATCATTTCTCCTGACAGTAAAATTCGTCCTATTCTATTTCCGTTCATTTCCGTAAACCAAATGTCTCCATTGTGTCCTTGAGTTATTCCAAAAGGTACTGAATCTGGACAAGGTAGAACATATTCGATGATTTCACCTGTTAAGGTGAGTTTACCGATTTTATTTGCTTTATTTTCCGTAAACCATATATCACCCTGAGCTGTGGAGATTATAGACAGCACACCTGCATTAGATGTAGGAACAGCAAAATGTGTGACTTCGCCGTTAACAGTCATTCGGCCAATTTGATTGGCTTTATGTTGTGTAAACCATATAGCACCATCTTTGCCTGTGGTTATTCCATAAGGACCTGAATCTATGTCAAGAAGTTCGTATTCTTCGATTTTTATCATCACGTAGCTCCTCCTTTTCTTTATAGAAAATGTTTTAGTATTCCGATAGAGAATAATTGGAAGCTTTTTATATAGGCCACTTAACTAAATAGCTAAGTGGTCTATTTGATCATGATAAGTTCTCTTCTAATTGAATAATTTTTTTAATGATTTCTTCTCGTTTCATTTCTACTAAAGGAAGGAACCTTGGCGGCGCCGGCAAGTTAAACTCAATATGTGAATGGGATAGCTCAAACAGTAGAGTACCTATCTTATCTTTATGTTGATTTTCAATCACAATCCAAAAAACTCGTTTTTCATGATGAGGTGTGCCCCATTTAGCCTTTTCCATTGAATTTCTAAAATGTAGACACCCTCCAATAACAAAGTCATCTTCTTTCGTTTTTTCTGTAGATCGAAACCCATTTTCTTTTATTAGTTTCCAGATTGGCGGAAGAAGTTTATCTAAATACATACCGTATGTTGCATCTTCATATTCCGGGAATAACTGTTCAAGCTCTTTGATATTCTCGTTCAGTACGTCCTTCCAGTGATCTTTTATATAAGTGAAAAGTACTTCTCCTAACTCATAGATGGTCATCTGGGGTTGAATATTTACTGTTGTCATATGAATCCCTCCATATTTTTCATCGTACAAATCAAGCATACAACATTAAAGCGAATTCCAAAGTTTTCTTAAAAAAATGTCTGAATTCATAATGCTTAATATGATAAACTTTGCATATTGGTACAGTTATCTAAAGATAGGAGTGTGCTCATTGAAAAAAATAAGACCTATCGATATTGCTAAAAAATTAAATATAAGTACTAGCACGTTAAGAAGCTATGAAGAAAGAGAAATTGTACCGAAACCTAAACGATCAAATGCAGGTTATAGAATATATACAGAGGAACATGTAGCCTATTTTGAGTGTATTGCAGCTATGTCTCCTGGGTTTGGAATGGACATAACATCAGCTGCTCTAAAAAAGTTGCAACAAAAAGAACTAGATGCTGCTCTTTGGATAATAAATCATGCGCAAGTAGCAAATTATGAAGACAAAATTATGATTGAGCGAGTGAATAAACACCTGGATAACATGAATCATGAACACTCTATGACAACTGGAGAATTGTCCCTTCAGACAAATATACCTCCATCAACTCTTCGATATTGGGAAAAAGAGGGATTTATTACGTCCAAAAGAGGAGAACTAAATAACTATCGCCTATTCGACACATTCCAGCTCATAAAAGCTTTATTAATGAAAATAACTCAGAATGCAGTTTATTCCTATGAGGTTATTCAAATAAAAAAGGAGATTAAAGAATTAAACCAATATGATCTTGAAGAAGTAAAAAAAGTAATCGATCATATTCAAAAACATCTAAATAAACGTAACCAAAAACAGCTTAAAGGGATATTCTATCTTTATAAATTATCCAATATTTTAAACCAGCTTTGAATATATAGTGTATTTTATGATATTGTTGACAACTTTAGGAAGCACGTAAAAACGCCACCCCCTTATAAAAGGTTTGGCGTTTTTGTTTTTTATCGTTTATGCTTAATTTAATCCTTTAAAGGAGTAATCAGGTCCAGCAAAGGAATTGCTTTATTTCAGAAAATGGCCCCCGATTGCGGTACAAAAAAATCCTGTATATCAATACAAGACTTTTGATCAAGCTTTAATTTAAATCACAATACGAAAAATAAAATAAAATTCATAATGAAATTCGCCTTACGTTAGTAAAGTTAACCCATAAATTAGAACATAATTACTTTACTCTTCTAGCTGCTTGCTGAATAGGATCCCATACACCATTATATGGTGGAGCATAAGCAAGATCTAAATCAAGCAGTTCATCAGTTGTCATAGAGTGAAATAATGCAGTTGCTAGTACGTCAATTCGTTTATCTACGCCATTTTCTCCTATAATTTGCCCGCCTAGAACTTTAAATGTCTCCTTATGATATAAAAGTTTCAATGTCAATTTTTTATCATTAGGATAATAACCAGCAATATCTGTTGACGTAATGGTTACTGAACCGCATGGGATATTCAGCATTTTCGCCTCTGTTTCTGATATTCCAGTTCTTCCTAGGGTTAAATCGAAAAATTTAATGATTGAGGTTCCAACAACGCCTTTGAATGTTTTATGATTATTAACAATGTTTAATCCGGCGATCTGGCCTTGCTTATTGGCATGTGTTCCTAATGGAATATGATCATCCTTTTCTTTTACACGGTGATATTGTGTTGCACAATCACCTGCAGCATATATATCTTCAATACTTGTTTGCATATAGGCATTTACTTGAATCGCACCATTAACACTTGTTTTGATTCCAGTTCCTTCTAAAAATGCAGTATTTGGCTTCACACCTACAGCCACTAATACTAAGTCTGTATCATATTTCCCTTTATCGGTTTTTACATATTCAACATACTCACTTCCACCGAATGCTTCAACAGATTCACCCATTTTCAATACAATGTTTTGCTTCACAGCTTCTTCATGGATAAGTTCAGCCATTTCTTTATCAAATATTTTTGCTAATTGCTCATTTCTTTCAATGATCATGACCTTCTTACCAAGCTCAGCAAAACTTTCCGCCATTTCAAGACCTATGTACCCGCCGCCAATTACCGTCACATTTTTTATGTCTTTCTCAAGATATTCCATGATTGCCTTTGCATCAGGTATTGTCTTTAATGTAAACACACCCGGAAGTTTAACACCCTCCCACTTTGGAATGACCGACCCTACCCCGGTTGCAATAAGAAGACGGTCATACGGAAAGCTAAACGTTTCATGATTATTAAGATTCATTCCACTTACCATTTTATTTTCCGTGTCTACCTTTTGGACTTCATGAAATACTCGTGCATCAATACCATATTTCTCTTTAAAAGTGGACTGTGTACGGGCTATTAACTTATCTGTTGACTCAATCTTCCCGCTAATCACATAAGGCAGACCACATTGTCCGTACGAATACACCCCACCCTTTTCTAATACAGTAATGTTATGTCCAGTGCTGTTTCGAACAATTTGCATTGCCGCACTCATTCCTGCTGCATCTCCACCAATAATAAGTACCTTCATATTCATCCCTCCATTCTTTATTTTCCATATATTACTGATTTTTAAACATGGGTTTATCTTTTCCTATGTACAGAAAAAAATAGCTGGGCTGTTGAGCTTTTTGACAAGTTAAAATGACGTTCGAACTATTTTCCTTATTATATTTAAAAGATGAATAAAAAACGCCGCAACCCCTTAATTAACAAGGAATTGTGGCGCTTCACTAAACAGTCTAGTTTATTATATTGAACTTCATCATCTTCAGAAAGGCGGAATTAGTCATTACAGCAAGTCTCCTCACCTTCCATATGTCCAGACTTGCTTATTTTTGTTTTCAAATACTTCTCATTATATTCAGAGACGTCTCCCCAAATAGGTTCTCTCCCTGAAACTTCAAGACCAGCATTTATTAATGCTTGTAGTTTATTTGGGTTGTTTGTAATTAGTTTTACAGGTTTTTTTCTTATTGCTTTTAGTACAAGAATTGCGTCTCCATAATTTCTAGAATCATCTACAAATCCAAGTGCTTCATTCGCCTCAACTGTGTCAAGACCATTTTCTTGCAGAATATATGCCATTGCTTTACTAAATAAGCCAATTCCTCTTCCTTCATGATTTGCCAGATAAAAAAGTGCACCTGTACCGTGATCTGAAATGATTTTCAGAGACTGTTTTAATTGATAACCACAATCACATCTCTTACTTCCAAATATATCACCAGTATGACAGATAGAGTGAAATCTAATAATAGCATCTTCTTCGTATTCAAAATCACCATATACTAAAACACTTGATTGCTGCAATTCAGCTAAGTTAACAGAGGATAATTTGTCAATAATACGCTCATAATTTTCTGTTACTTCTTCACAATTTAACCAACAATACCATTGAAATACAACCGTCTCTCCATATAAGTTAATCGGAAGTCGAATTGGACCAACTAAATAAATTGCTCCTTTATCTGTTTTAATTAATTGAATTTTATCTTCTAATATCGAAAGAACCTTTGAATCGAATTTTGTTTGTGTCATAAGTCAAACTCCTTTTTAAATAGTTTCAGTATCAATTCAAAAAAATATCCTTCTAACTGCCGTTACTTTTGTTTTATGTTTGCATACAATCCTCTTTTATTTCCTTCATGAAAAAGAGAGCATTACCCCCTAAATTTGAAGTAATGCTCAATTTAATCACGATTTTATTATAAGACTCATTTTATCGTTGTTGTATTTTCAGCCTTGCTCCCTTTAAAAATAAATTGCTCTAATGCAAAAGCTTTAGAACCTGTAATAGCAATGGATACTGCCATTACTAAAAAGGCAACATCTAATTCGTATCCAGCCATTTGTCCATTTCCTAAAAATCCTGCAGCTAATTTTACCTTAATGATAGCTCCTACCATTACTAAAGCGATTAAGATCGAGACAATTCTTGTAAATAAGCCTAGTACTAACGCAAGTCCTCCTACAACTTCTATTAAAGCAACAACATAAGCTAAAAACCCTGGTAATTCGATACTGCTGAACCATCCAACCGTGTTCTCAATTCCGCCCTGGAATTTGACGAAACCATGAACAAAAAATGTAATCCCCAATACTACTCGTAAAATAAATGCACTAATTTCAAATTTATTTTCCATTTTACTTACCTCCAAGTTAATAATTATATGGTAAATGATCGATATTCTACTTTAGTTCTCCAAATTGCCAAACACTGTGACTAAGGTTTCCATAACGGTAACTGCGATGCAATAGTGTTGCGCTTTTTTCTTGATCTGCTGCACCCATTGCATAAAAAAGAGGAATAAAGTGTTCTTTTCCATACGGCGGTACGGCAAATTCAGCGGCAGGAGCTAGTGAATCATAATGAAATAAGGAATTTAAATCCCACGTACTTAAGTGCTTTTCAATCCACTTATCAAATTGAATGGCCCATTGATCAACAGTTCCATTATCCTTCACCATGTTTAAAACTCCCAGATTATGAACCGTGCCTCCACTCGCAATGATTAAAACATCCTGTTCTCTTAATATTGATAAGGATTTTCCAATTGTATATTGTTCGTCAGGTGTAAGACGAGGGTTTACAGACATTGAGATGACAGGAATATCTGCATTTGGATAAAGCATTTTAAGAACGATCCAGGCACCGTGATCTAATCCGCGTGTTGTATCAATTTGAAAAGGAACTTCTTCCTTAGTAAACAAATTGACAATTTCCTTCGTCATATCACTATTTCCTTTTGCTGGATATTTCATCTGGTATAAAGCTTCCGGGAATCCACCAAAATCATAGATCGTTTCAAACTGATCTACATCACTCACTTTTTGGGTCGGGGATTCCCAGTGGGCTGAAAATAATACAATTGCTTTTGGTTTTGGCAAATTTTTGCCTAAAACGTGTAAAAACTGAGTATACTCATTATTTTCAATAGCTAATAATGGTGCGCCGTGTGCAACAAATAACGTTGGCAGCATTGTTATCCTCCTCTTTCTTCAAATGTTGATATATCATTTGTTTATTCATAAAAATAAAAAATTCCTATTAGGAAACTAACAGACAAAAAAATAAGAGATAAGCACAGAAAAGAGTATCTCTATATGAATAATCTTTACATAAAAGATAACAACCAAAGCTATAGAATGTCAATCTTTTTTTTGCTAATATATAAATATGTTTCTTAAAAGTAAACTTTAGAGGTGATTAAACTGGATATTGGTACTAAAATTCGGGCTATTAGAAATAGAAAAAAAATAACCATTGCCCAAATGTGTGAAGGTACAGGCCTTTCAAAAGGATTCATTAGCAATGTTGAAAATAACAATACTTCTCCTTCTATTCATACACTAAGCACAATCGCAGAGTTTCTAGGAGTTCCTTTGCCTTATTTATTGTTAGAAAAGAAGCAACATATGCGTGTTGTTCGAAAAGAGAAAAGAGCAACCTCCTCTTTTAACAATTTAAAGATTGAACACTTAGCCTCTAAGGGTGGACTTAGAACCATGATTGTCGAATTCCCTCCAGGAGCTTCCATTGGAGATCCACATGCACACGAAGGTGAAGAATGCCATTTAGTATTAGAAGGAAAAATTCTAGCTGAACAAGGCGAGGATTCATTCATTGTAGAGAAAGGGGATTCTTTTAGTTGGAATGCCAGTGTTCCACACTTCGTGAAAAACATTGGGGATTGCAAAGCCGTAGTCTTTATATCCATTTATGCAGATACTGAATTGAAAGATATATTATAATAGTCACAAGCATTTCTTACGATACGTTTAAAAAAGAAGTAGGAGTCTACTTAATAGAATCCTGCTTCATTATAAAATATTTTCTATAATTTTTGGAATTTCTTCTCCATGAATACAGTAAACACCCAAGGTCATTACTAAAGTGTTTAAAAAAACAATTGAATCAATACCATGTATACGATCGTTCCCCCAGATATCGAAAGAAACATATTTCTCTTCCAAAAATGAAGAAAAATAGCTACAGATGCTCCTAGAAATTCAGGGATGCCATGATTTCCAGATAATAATCTTACATCCACATCCTTAAAACAATAAATAACCAATAGTCCAAATACCGCTGACGGTAATACTTTCCCGAGATACTGGATATATTTCGGTGGGGGTTTACCTGAAGGGAAAACAATGAATGGAAGAAACCTTGTAAGCATTGTGCCTAAAATCATCATAACAATGGTCAAAATCTGCTTCGTTAAACTCATTGTCATGCTGCACTCACCTCAACTTCTTCCAATGGCTTTCTAAGTAGGGTGAGTATCCCAAGTATTGCAATCAAAGCCGGTATAATAAAATTGGTTCCACCAAAAATGATAAGACTTAAGGCTGAAAGACCAGGACCTAAAACAGAACTGAGTTGCTTCTTCTCTGATTGGTTTTTATTAAATTCCTTTCGGCTTTTTCATGAATTCATCACTTGCAATATGACTATACCTTTGTGATTGAGTTGTAATTAAACACTAATTTTATTGATAGTCCATACTGGTATTTAACCTTACTTAACGAACGTAAGCTGTAAATAATCCTTCACATAAATTGTACCACTTGGGTAAATATTATATATGATGTTAATCAAAGAAGGAGGAAGCTAAATTATGGACTCACAAAGGGCACAGGAAATATCATCTTCATCGGTAATGGGCACTGTAACTTATAATGGAAATCAAATTTACATAGAACATGTGGATCAACAAAAAGGGATCGCCACTATTCATCCCCTTGATGACCCTAATAAGAAGGAAACTGTTTCTGTAACCGATCTAATCGAACAATAAAATATTACAATAAAGAATAAAAGGATAACTTTGTAATGTTATCCTTTTATTCTTTATTAGACAAAACTTCTTACTTTGAGTATTATACCTTTTTTAAAGAAATAACAGCCTACTATAGAAGTCGGGCAATTTCATTTCACACCACTGGGAATAGTTAATAACTAAACTAGAAGTTCAATCATCATGAATTATTAGCCTATATTTATTAAAACCAGAAAGATTCGCTTAAGAATTTTCCTAATAATAGGTCAATCAGATAATAAACTAGCTGATCTTTTCCGATTGCTGAGAAAGGTGTGCTAATTCCAAGCATTTTTATTATAGTTTGGATATTTTCCCCTATCCGTAAGTTTACGGAAAACAAAAAACGTCCTAAACCCTCTAACAAAAAGGAATTAGGACATTTCATTTTAAAAGGTAGTTAAAAAAATTTAATTTTCATATTTAAAAATCAGGTTTTGCTAATCGTTTTCCTTTGCTAAAAGTACCACGTTTCAAATTAAATCCTGCTTCACTCATGTAATAAATAAAGTCATCCTGAAGCATAACCAATTCAAGCCTAGTAAATATACTATTTGCAGCAAGTCGATTATCTCCAGTGATTGGTATAAATCCAACATGCATATGGGGGGATTTTTCATCTTTATGAATAGTTGCATAGATGATATTTTCAGATCCGTACTTAACTTGAAGATACTTTAATCCATTTTCAAAAAATTTTTTTTCTTCTTTTTCTGTTAGATTTTCAAAGAAATCATTATCAGAAGTTATCACAAACTCACAAAGTCGGACTGCATCATTTCGTATTCTCTTCGTTGACTTGACACCTAGCTTAATCTTCTTCTCCACTGCTTCCACATAATCAATTTTTTCCGTATTTAATAGATCATCGTTTAAATTTGATTTTTCTTTCTCGATATCGGGATCTGTTTCACTCCCCCTCTCTCTTTGGTTGTGTATTTGGATTTCTCTTATGGAAGGGGCTTTCAACTTTTGCATTCGGATAATAGAGTAACTCATCTAAACAATACCTCTCTTCTCTTCTTAGGTATGGTTAAAATATAAACAAAACATTACTACGAAGGCTACGCACATAGGCTTCATCTATGTTCTTAGAATTGAATTCCTCTGTTTTTTTGTCGAATTAGCAACTTAGCAGATTGATAATTAAATAATTTTATTTATTCTTAGACACATTTCAATCTTATTCAGATCATCTTCCTCATTAATTCCTTCAACCCATAAATGAATTTCCGATCCATGTTTAATTTCTAATTCCATAACAGACATTATAGAATCAGGAGTATTTATTAATTCAACAGTTTTTTTCTCATATTCAAGGAAAACCTTTGTAGAAAACTTATAACTTACCCTGGCTAGAAGAGTTGCCACTCTAGCAAATCCTGAAATTGCAATTATTTTATACTGTTTTTTAACCATTATTCCTACTCCCGCTCACCTCAGTGTCATTTGAAACTATCTTGTTAATATCTAATTTGGTCAACAAACTTAACCAACATTGATTGATTATTCAACATTCGTTTATAATTATAATTAGATACACGTTGCTTTCAATCGTTAATTGAGTGCAATTCGTTGATTACTCAACAAATCGATAATAATTGTTGAGTATCTTGAGAAAGTGGGGGACTAAACAATGCCGAAAGTAGATAGAAGAATAGCCAAAAGCCAAGAAGCAATCAAAAAGGCGCTTATCGAACTGATGTCTGAAAAAGGCTTTGATAGCATTACCATTCAGGATATTGCCGACAGGGCAAATGTTAACCGAGGAACCATCTACCTTCATTACCTAGACAAATTTGATCTATTAGATAAGATCATGGAAGAACATATAAACAACATGTCCAATTTTTGTGAGTCGGCAGCTGAAATGGATTGGATAGAATCAACTGTACACTGTATGGAATACTTTGAAAGTAATTATTTATTCTTTTCAACGATGTTAGCAAGTGAAGGAGCCACATATTTTCGCAATCGGTTCCTGAATTTTAATATTGAAGAGTTCAGGAATGATGTAGACATAACAAAGGGAAAAAATTATGGTCAAAATGAGGAAGTTATTGTTCAATTTGTGGCAAATGCTTACGTAGGGGTCGTTGAATGGTGGTTAAAGAATGGAATGCCTTTTCCACCTCGTATCATGGCAGAAAAAGTAGGGGAATTGCTGGAGAGGATTGTATAAAAGGAATTTAATTAAATTTGTATCGGTAATGAAAAAGCTAGGTGAATTGGTAGAATGTACCTTTATGTAAAGGACATTTTAATAAAATTCAGGCAGCCTGAAGAAGTTAACCTCTCTATTGTTCCCCTGTCATGTAGATTTTTTTAAAATATGCTTTAAGCAGCCTTAGCCCTGTATTCTGAAGGGCTAAGGTTATTTAGATTCTTTTTGAAATTAACTCGCCGTTTTTTTATAAGGATCAGACTTTTGGTCGATAAATGCCTCAACTTTTGAAGGATTACTTCATTCAATCTGTAATATAAAATATAGATAACACTTTTGCTAGCCCTCTATACACCACCCTTATTTAGTAAGTTATTTGAACTCTATTTATTGGGAGAGTGATTCTATTGTCAGAATTGATCTATGTAGGTTCATTAAAGGAACTCGAAGATGAAGGTGCAAAGGTAATAAAAGGTGGAAGTCATACAATTGCAGTATTTGTTCACGAAAAACAAGTTTATGCGGTGGATAACCGATGTCCGCATATGGGCTTCCCCCTTCATATAGGAAGCTTATGTGATGGGATTTTAACATGTCACTGGCACCATGCTCGCTTTGATATAAAAAGTGGTGGAACCTTGGATCCATGGGCAGATGATGTCCCTACTTACCCTGTCAAGATTAAAGAAGATGAGGTATGGGTACAACCTGTTCCTAATAATAAAATAACAATCGGAAAATTAAGACAGCGATTACGTGAAGGTCTTGAGCAAAATTTAAGTCTTGTCATTGCTAAATCGGTTGTCGGACTGATAGAAGCTGGTTATCCTGCGACTGAGGTTACAAAGGTTGGTATCGACTTCGGAACGTTACACCATCAAAGCGGCTGGGGCTCTGGATTGACAATTTTAACAGCGATGACAAATGTATTACCTAAACTGGATAAAACTGGTCAGATTTTAGCATTGTTCCAAGGTCTCGTCCATGTTGCGCGCGAAAGTTCTGGAATGGGAACACGTTTTTTACTCGGGTCCCTTCCTGTCACAGATGAAATGAATGCCCAATCATTCGAACAATTATCACAGTGGTATCGGCATTGTGTGGAGGTTCGTGATTCGCAGGGAGCTGAACGAGTACTCTTGACCACAATTGAATTAGGCTTCACGAACGAGCAGCTTGCTGACATGATGATGACAGCCATCACAGATCATTTTTATATAAATACAGGGCATACGCTCGATTTTCATAATAAAGCATTCGAGATTCTTGATCAAATTGGTTTAGAGCACCGTCCATATGTATTAACTTCATTGTTACCTGGTCTCGGTCATGTATCACGTAGTGAAGAATCACATAGCTGGCAATCACCTGTGAACTTGGTCAAACCATTAAAGGAGGCGTTCAAGGAGTTACCTGATATTCTTACTCATGCATCAGTAACAGAGGTCACTGATGTGGATGAAGCAGCATTGGTTGAGCAAATTTTATCAGATGATGCTTTAAAAACGGTAAATATGATGATGGATGCGCTTAAACGTGGAATCTCCCCTGCCCGTTTGGCCCAACTTGTAGCTTTGGCGGCAGCAGAAAGGATAACCCGTTTCCATGTACAAAATGATTTCAGAGATTGGATTACTGTACTTCATACTTTCACTCACGCGCATGCGTTACATGAATCATTACGCCGCTCGACAACAGCTGAATTGACAAGAGCTGTCTTCCACGGGGCTATGAGTGTCTATCTTGATCGTTTTCTCAATACACCGTCTGCACGAATACCGGAACCAAAAGATATTGGGGCTGAACCGCAGAATCCTTCTGAATTATTGGAGATGATGAATCAACAACAACAGGTTGCAGAAACAGCACGATGGGTAGTGAATTACCTGGCACGCGGCGGTGATAAAAGTGAACTCTTCAATATACTTGGGCACGCTTTACTTAGAGAGGACGCTGAGTTTCATTCGTTTCAAATGTTTGAAGCAGCGATGCTCGAACATGAACATTGGCAAATGGAGGATTCCGAGCTTGCTAGCCATGCTCAGAAAACATTGATCATCGCAGTAACACGTTATTTAGCTGGTCATGCCCCAACTGCTAGAGAATTGCCACATACAGCTCGGATTGCAATGCGCCTCCACCGTGGAGAAAAATTATTTGAAGATGAATGATTTAAATATTAGTGAAAGGGTAAGTACAATCTCGCTTGATCCATTTTAAGCGGGATTATCTTTTTAAAATATCTATTTTACCCTTATGCCTTTCGAATCGTTCAATGACGCGATCTGGAACTAAGACTTCAAAGTCCGAGCCCCCTGGTTTTCACCCTCAACTTGCTGAAAAATATGGTGTATAGAGATGAGTACACTTCTTTATTACAAATGCTTCACCACATAAAAAGCATAGTGGAGCAAACAACCCTCCCCTATACTTATTGTTTCCCGGAATCACTTTATCCTTTGTGATAAATAGAAATACACCTAAAGATAATCAATAATTTAGATTAATATGTTGAATAATCAACTAAATGCGTTAATTTAAGCATTGTATGCATCTAATTTCTATTTATAATAATAAACGGATGTTGATTAATCCATCTATGATGATTTTTGTTTAAAGTCAATGTTCACCATTATAGCCTGTTGGGGGCATTTTTTTTTAATAATGGCTGCTTTCATGATAACCCTTTTTCATTTATATTGTTTCCAATTAATTATAAGATTAAATCAGGAGGAGTAATGATAAAAAAAAGATTTAAGTGGACACTTTTGTTTATATCGGCTACTTCTACGTTCTAACTGCTTGCTGCAACAATCAAAATGGAGAGCCATAAGATGCTGGAAGCTCCCCTCATTGTTTAGATCTTATTATATACTCAAGTCTTCTTTCCTTTCATTCCTTTCACTGAACACTCTATACTATTGCCGTCTAAGTCTAAGTAGGTGTTTCTCTTGATTATTTTTCCATTTCCCCCCTCGATGTTTTCGGAATTTTCATAATATACTTGTTTCATTTGGTTTAAATACAAGATCTCTCCCGAATAAGCATCTACTTTTAGAGAATAGGCTCTATTTTGACCATGTAAATCAATAACATACATTTCACTATCTTCTATTTTATTAAACTTTATATCTTTAATATCTCCTGGGTATTTTGTTTGAATGCTTCTTTTTATTTCTGCAGAAGTCAACATCTTTTTCTCTCTCTCTACAACTATTTGTTGAACTTCAACAATAATTAGCATAAGGATTAAAAATGTAAAAAGAAAAGTGATTTTTTTTGGATTCATAAGTTTTCACCTGTCAAGAGATTTTATTTTCATGAAAATGACATCTTTTCTTTAAAATACCAAAATGAATGAAAAATCATTTGCTTGGCAACATTACAGTAAACATTGTTCCTTCTCCCTCTTTGCTAACAACATCTATGCTCCCACCATGAGAATCCACAATCTGTTTTGCTATTGATAAACCTAGCCCAGTTCCCCCAGTTTTCCGATTTCTCGCTTTATCTACTCGATAGAAGCGATCAAATATATGCGGGATATCTTCCTTCGGTATGCCGATGCCATAATCTTTTACAGTGAAAAAAACGTGGTCCTTCTCATATCCAACATTTAGCTCAATAGGTGATGTGCTATATTTTAATGCATTATCAAGCAAGATAAATAATAGTTGTTTCATTTTTTGCCTATCTGCATTTCCTATAACTTTATCGAATGGAGAATAAACAGATATATGTTGGCCATAAGCATTTTTCAACAATATACTTGTTTCTTTACCTAGTGAGATAAAGTCTACTTTTTTTAAATCCAAATTCCATTCCCCATCTTGTTTTGCAATCATGAGCATTTGCTTTGTCATTTCTTGCATTCTAACGGCTTCTGAATAGATGGCATCCACAGATTCTTCTAATAAAGCCTGATCTTTCATCCCCCATCGTTTCAGCATACTTGCATTGCTTTCAATAACAGTAAGAGGTGTTTTTAATTCATGGGAAGCATCAGATACGAATTGCTGCTGTTTTTCAAAGTTTTGTGCTAAAATATCCATCATCTTATTAAACGTACTACCTAGTTTGTATAATTCATCTTTTGATTGTGATTTTAACTCAAGCTTTTTAAATATGCTTTTTCGTTGAATTTCCTCCATTGTTTCAATCATTGAATTAATCGGCTTTAACATAATGTTACTTAGCATTCTGCCAGCTAAAAATGAAGGAATTAAAACAATAAGCAAAGCGACTGTTAACACAAGTTTCAGAATTTTCAAACTTTCATATGCAGATTCCAAGCTTGCTGTAACTTCTATCATCATGATATTTCCGTTGTACCATATGACTGGCAAACTCGAAACAGCATATTGAATACCATTAATTGATTTCAATTCAACGGATTGCGAATGATTAAATATTGGTTCATTATATATTATTTGTTTATTCTCAGTAATCGTAATAATCGCATGTGAATCTTCATTCACCACACGGATCATTCCATTCAATGGTAATCGTGAATTCAATATATCATGTATTTCCTTGTCATTAGTAACAGGTTTCAGCGCTGCAGCAATATTTTCAGACTGTACTCTAATGTGATGTAATTTATCGTTCGTAGTAATTGAGTAAAATAAAAAATAAATGGACGTATTAACTACAATGCTGATCAATAGAACTGAAACTGTTAAATACAAGTGGACTTTACTTCGGATATTCATAAAATATTACTCCTTTATGACATACCCAACTCCACGCACTGTATGAATAAGCGGAGAATGAAAGGAATCATCAATTTTCTTACGCAAGTAACTAATATATACATCTACGACGTTCGTCTCTCCGTAGTAATCAAAACCCCAAACACGCGTTAAAATCTGCTCCCTTTCCAAGACTTGATTTTGGTGCTGTAACAAATAAACCAGTAAATCGAATTCTCGAGGAGTTAATTCAATATTTTTATTTTCACGAGTTACAATACGTGTTTTTTTATCTACTTTTAAATCTCCAATTGTTAATAGTTGTTCGTCTACCTTCACTTCCATCATTTGATTTATTCGTAAACAAGCACGAATTCTGGCCAATAACTCTTCAATTTGAAACGGTTTAGTTATATAATCGTTCGCTCCATGATCAAGTCCTCTTACTTTATCAGGAATCGAATCCCTTGCTGTCAATAATATAATAGGTGTCATGTCTCCTGAAGCCCTAATTCTTCGAAGAACTTCTATCCCGTTTAACTTTGGAATCATAATATCTAATAAAACTAGATTCCAATTTCCGTTGCTGAATTTTTCAAGTCCTTTTATACCGTTTTCGGAGGTTTCAACCTTGTAACCTTCATGTTCAAGCTCTAACTTGATAATTCTCGCAATATTTGCTTCATCTTCAATAATTAATACTTTTTTTGATACGGCTTCAAAATCTATTTTCATTTTTTTCGAGATAGTAAGATCTATTGAATTAGGCATAATATTCCCACTTTCTTTCCATAAATCCTTAGATATAGCTACATTTTCTACTTCATAAATTAAGGTTATATAGGAACAAGATTGCTTAGATAAGTTTGCCAAAGGAGTACAGTACTACAATTAAATGTAAATAAAAAATGATGGCCGTCTGGTGATCTAGTTTACTTTTTCCTGACTGATAAATTGTGGTTTTTTTCTTAGTGGAGAATAAAGTAGATAGACAATTGACTAATAACCATATAAACAATAAAAATCTATTACCATACTAGAGTCTGGAAAATGGCGCTATTATGATATTGTTCAAATTAAGCGGAATTAGCAAGGGTTTTGGAATGGTGATAACCAATGAATGCCCTATCTGCTTGTCATGGGAAAATGAATTGATAATTTGGATAGTAGAAGAAACAATCGAACGGAATTTGAAGGTACCACGGTGAACCTACAGTAAAATCCAGATTATAATTTAGAGAAGTTAGTAAACCAAAAGGTAAAAAAAAGACGTCTCAATAGTAACATTCTGAAATGTTAGAGTCGCCTTTTTTGCTGCTTCATTGAAAAGGTTTGTTTTCAGTACCAACTTTAATACTTATCGTTTATGGCAATTTCCAATTTTTTATCTCTAAATCTTAAGTCAATATCTAATTGTTTTCATCAGATTTCAGTATTATTTTTCGCATTCCTTTTTCTGAATGCCATTTTGACTATTCTCTGTCTGACCGGTGTTTTGATTATTTTCTGTAAGAACTGTATTTTGATTATCTTCCTGCGCGTAACCATGATTAATTGCAATAAAACCACCTAATACTATCCCAATTGCTAGTGATGTAGAAACAACTTTTTTCATGAGCTTTCCCCCTAAGTTATTGTTTTACAATGATTACTATAAGAAAGAAAAGATTAAAATAGTTTAATAGAAAGATTATAATTTGGTAAGATGGTGCTAAATAACACAGATTGCGTCATATTTTTCTGTTTCATCATCTTTGTCTGCCAACGTAGCTATATGGAATTTTTTTAGACAAAAGTGCGAATCCCGACAAGATTGTGGGATTCACACAGCTGTTCGACACTGAGTACCAAAGTCACACAAAGCTCTTTATGATTTTCAACAAGTCTTATTATTTCTTCAGATTTTCTTTAAAAAAGGAATCGAGCTTGCCAAAGGGAATTAAATTGACCCGGTCGTACAGATCCACATGACCTGCGCCCGGAACAATGTAGAGTTCCTTCGGTTCGCCAGCCAGCTTGTAGGCGTCTTCACTAAACTCTCTGGAATGAGCGTTTTCACCCGTGATGAAAAGCATCGGACGAGGAGAAATCGTCTCTATGTCTTCGAACGGGTAAAAATTCATGAACTTGACGTTACTGGTCAGCGTAGGGTGTGTCGTGAGTTCAGGTGACGAGCCATCAGGAGTGAATTCACCTCTAGGTGTACGGTAGAAATCATAAAACTCACGTTCAATAGCTGTAGAGTTTTCATTTAATTCATGTACAGTCCCACTTGTGTATTTGGTCTCACCACCTGTGAACTCCACATAGCGTTGCTCCGCTGCCTCTTCGAGAATCTTCTTCCTCTGCTCAATAGTCTGCGAGTGGTTAAGCCCGTTACGGTTGGCGGCACCCATGTCGTACATACTGACTGTCGCAATAGCTTTCATGCGCGGGTCAATCTTGGCTGCACTTATGGCAAAGCTCCCGCTGCCACAAATCCCGAGAACACCAATCCGATCTCTATCTACAAACGACCGAGTGCCTAGGAAATCCACCGCAGCACTGAAATCCTCGGCATAGATATCCGGCAAAACAGCGTTGCGAGGCTGACCCTCACTCTCACCCCAGAAAGACAAGTCTAAGGACAAAGTAACGAATCCCCGTTCAGCCATTTTAGTGGCATACAGATTCGAGCTTTGTTCCTTTACTGCGCCCATAGGATGCCCGACAATGATCGCGGGATTTTTACTATCCTTTTTCAAACCTTTGGGAATAAAAAGATTTCCCACAACATTCATGTTATATTGATTTTTAAACTCAACCTTCTGCATGGTTACCTTGTTGCTAGTGTAAAAGTTGTCTGCTCCATTGGACATGTCCGGCGTGTATGTACCGTCGCTCGTGGATGCAAAGCCTGTCTGAGATGCAACGATGGTCCCGGATAAAAGCAAGCCCAGTGCTGTCACTGTGAGTACACGCTTGATAATGGATTTTTTTTTCACGTTAAATCCCTCCAATGTTTTTGTTGGTGATATTTCTTTTTCTGTTCACGTTTGAAATTAGCACAAAATATATTTTGTTTGCCTGCCTTTTCCCCCTTTCTTTGTGAACATCACCTTTTAATTTGGCTTCATTTTTACCTTAATCCATCTAAATTAAAGAAAAATTATAAAACTATTAGAAAGTAATTAGAATTCTGTTATTTGAAAAAGGCGATCAAAATGAATGGGTTTATACTCTTTTCGCACATTTCTACCTCTAAATTTTCTACCTTCACGAAAGGTCCGTGTGTCTTTCATTCATGCAGAATATATCCCAAAAAATTTTGCCTACACTATTTTTCTCTGATATCAAAAAAAGGATGTCCCAAAAGCTAGGCTTTTAGGACATCCTCTAAAATAAGATCAGAACTTTTCATTTTAAACAATTCACATAGTGCTGATGTCAATTACAAATCGATACTTGACATCTGAAGCTAACACGCGTTTGTAGGCTTCGTCAATTTCATCAGCTGATATGACTTCAATCTGAGGAACAATATTATGTTTTCCACAGAAATCCAACATTTCCTGTGTTTCACGAATGCCTCCTATCATTGAACCTGCAAATGAGCGACGATGACCAATAAGAGAGAACACATTTACTGCCAATGGCTCTGCAGGAGCACCAACATTTACTAATGTACCATCTAGTGTTAATAGTGAGAGGTACGCACTAATATCGATACTTGCACTTACTGTATTAATGATTAAGTCAAAAGAACCGGCAAGTTTTGTAAATGTCTCAGAATCACTTGTTGCATAGTAGTTACTGGCACCGAATTGTAAGCCATCTTCTTTTTTCTTCAATGATTGAGACAAAACAGTAACCTCTGCACCCATGGCATGTGCAATTTTGACAGCCATATGACCAAGACCGCCCAAACCAACTACCGCTACCTTTTTACCTGGACCTGCCTTCCAATGGTTTAGTGGCGAATATGTCGTAATACCTGCGCAAAGTAATGGTGCTGCGACATCAAGCTCAATGTTATCAGGAATTCTAACTACAAAATCCTCCGTTACAACAATGTGGGTAGAATAACCACCTTGAGTTGGTTCACCGTATTTGTCAACACCGGCGTATGTAGGGATATTTCCTTTTAGGCAGTATTGTTCTTCTCCTCTACGACAATTTTCACAATCACCACAAGAATCAACCATACATCCAACCCCTACCCGGTCGCCTACCTTATACTTTGTGACATCTGCTCCTACACCTGTAACAATTCCCGCAATCTCGTGTCCAGGTACGAGTGGATAGTTCACGGGACCCCATTCACCGTGAGCAGTATGGATGTCAGAATGGCATATACCTGCATATTTAATTTCAATTAGTACATCATGCGAATCAAGATCACGTCGTTTAATTTCAGCTGCCCGGAAAGGTTTGTCTGGACCGTCGACAGCTCGTGCTTTAGCGGTTATCATTCATAAAACCTCCTATTTATTTATACATTTCAAGAGAATATGCTGGTAATAGGTAAATGAAATACTTAGGTTAAACTCCCTTTCATTCATTTTTGTCCCTGCCTTCTCTTTCAAAACTATGTTAATCCCTATAGTAAACTCTAGGTCAAGTGATAAATTTATTTTCTTTTTGATCATCCCGGTTTCATTTTATTAATCGATCTTGCCTATAGCTAACAACTTTCTTTAAATAAAGTGATTTTGACATTCAACATATACCATGATAAAATCCATTCACAACAATAGAGTTAACTCGAGGTCTATACCTTAAAAAAAGGGGGATAAATAATGAAGACGTATACTATCAGCGAAGTTGCAAAAGAATTAAATCATACCGTATATACCTTGCGTTACTACGACAAGGAGGGACTTATGCCTTTTGTAGAACGGACAGCCAACGGAACACGTTTGTTTAAAGAGTCCGATATCAGCGCTTTAAAGGTAATTGAATGTCTGAAATCCACAGGAATGCCTATTAAGGAAATTAAAAATTTCATTGATTGGTGTACTGTTGGGGATTCCACGTTGCAACAAAGATATGACATGTTTATGGAAAGAAAAGCTAGTGTAGAAGCACAGATGGAAGAACTAAAAAAAACAATGGAAATTATCGATCATAAATGTTCATATTACAAGACTGCATTAGATGCCGGAACGGAAGATATTCATAAAAAAGATAAAATTGGGATTTCCATTTCTAATTAACAGAAAACCACCTGTAATTCATAAATTTATATATGAATTACAAGTGGATCTATTTGTACGATATATTACTAACTTACATATTTGCCTGTGTAAATAAACTCTTACATTGGATAACTGCACTATAAAAAAACTTATAATTGCAGAAATTATTTCACGAATAAAAGAACAATTGTTAAAACGCTGTCTTTCGGGAAAAACATACAATTTAGTGCCCCTAAAATTGCCAAAATTAAAGGCAAAAGCCGTCTAATAAACTTCATTTTGTTCCTCTCATTTATCAGAGGAAATAATATAAATCCTTCTTCAAATAACCTGCACCGTTACTTTAAATATATTTCTTCGCAATCTTCCTGTTACAATAAAAACTAAAGAAAAAAAGTTTAGAAAGGAGAAATAGAATTTCTTCCTCCCCCTTAAAAATACTGTTATTAAGCAAGAGCTATATTCTTTGTAACGCAACTTGCTTGAAAATTATCATTAATTGTAAGAATACCTTGAACAATGAATGGTACTCTAAGTTCTAGGTTTTTAGTTTCAAAATCGAAATCCGCTTCAAAATCACACTCTCCACACTCAACAGTTGACGAGATAAGTGCACCAGTGGAAACGTTGTAGATAATTGTTAAACAAACTGGTTGAAATAAATCCGAACGAACACATGGCATTTTTATTTCCCCCCTTTATTAGTTAATATATTAATAGGAAATGCAAAATGGCCAAGTTTGGTAAGGGCAAATTCAGATAAAACAACAAAATGTGTGCATGCCATTCCAAAATAACATACACATTAAACACCACTTACCTAAATATATTAAAAGTTAGAAATCTTCTTCTTGAACAACCGCCATCAGTTAGTTAAATAAGAAAGGATGCAATTTAATATATTTCCTTCCCATAAATTGTTCTACTACTCACACATTCGCCATTTAAAATTCCATTTTCACAACAGTAATTTTGTTTTTTACAACTACTGGTGTAAACTTACTTAAACAAAATTCAATAGTTTTTACTAACGAACTATGTCCAAGTTTAATAGTTAAAGTATAATGAGGATTCCTATTATCTGGTAAATGATACTCCGTTATTGAAGTATCGCACTCTTTAGCTTAATAAGATGTTTTTGGGTTAAGGTGTTTCCTTTCCTAACGAAAAACCTTCAAATAGTCGCCCACCATATGGTTCTAAAACCATCTCACTTAAATGAACTACTTTGGTTTTATTACCCGTTTTATAAAAATCATCAAAGGCTTCAACGAATTGTTCGGTGAAGTTTTCATCATATTGCTTCAAAGACCGAATAATCCATTTTGAAGAACCTATCCAACGCCCATTGGTCCTTAATTCAAATTCCTGAATTAGTTCAGCTAATGTATTAGCTATAAATATCGCTTCAGCTCGATTATTACAACCTATAAAATCATCCAGTACATCAGTTATAAAATATCGTTTTGTCGTAATTATTTCTTCTGTCCATTTTTCAGGACCCTTATCCAATATCTCTTTTGCTTCTTCTTTTATAGAATCTATAATTCCTTCATCTTTTAATATAATCCCTTCTAATACCATTCTTTGCATAGAAGGCTTAGCATTTTTATAGTCCATTTCGAAAAATTGTTTGTAGGAAGTTAAATTATGAACGAAAATCTCTATTACCCACCCAAAGTCTATTAATGATTCTCTGTAAGATGAGTTTATCCTTTCATCAAATACGACAATATCAAGGTCCGAGGTATCTGTTTCCTCACCTCTAACAACACTTCCAGCCAATAAAGCTCCTTGACAGTAAGGAAAATGCTTTAAAATAAACTGATATGCTGCATCGAATGGATTTAACCTCATTAATTCTTCCATTTATACCACCTCTTACAACGAATTTCTAGTAACTGTATATTTCGTTATTAAAAAGCAAAAACCTTTATTAATCATTGTTTCTTATTAAACTAACCAGCCCCGTAGTACAATAAAAAAATGCTCTACTTCATATTGAAGTAAAGCATCTTTTCGTTTTCAAGTACATTAATTCACAATCTACTAAATTGACTTGTGATATTGATAGAAAGAAATCACAAATAAAACAATCATTTTCTTGCCTTAATAACTATAATGGATGGTCTACTTTCCTCATTAACTAATTGCGGCATTTTTTCCAATCCAATAGGAATAGCTTGTGGTTCAATAATCTTTTCTAACACAAGTCCGCTATTGATAAGCGTATTAATGAAAGTCGAAATAGTCCTATGGTATTTAACCACACCATCAATATACCAATGTTCCTCTCTCTTTCCTTCTTCTTGATAATTATCTAATCCCCAATGTAAGTTATTCCCGTCCTTATCTTTAATCCAATTATTCATTTCTTTTCGAGCTGTAACAATAGGATGTTCTGTTGAGAAAATAAACTCCCCGTTTGTATTTAATAAGCTCACAACTTTTTCAATTAATTTAGTGTAATCTTCTATATAATGAGTCATAAGAGAGCTTATTATTAGATCAAATTTCTGATTTTTAATTTCCAAGTCTTCTATCGGTGTACAAATGTATTCTATATTATCGTGTTTGTTTTCATTTTTTGCTAGTTCAATCATATTCATTGAAATGTCTACTGCTGTAACCTTTAACGCACCATTATCTGCACAGTACTTAGAAAACTGACCATTACCACATCCCAAGTCCAATACTGTCTTCCCGTTAAAGCTTGAGATAGCTGATTTAATTGCTGGCTGTTCAACAAAATCGTTAAAGGTTACTCCTGTCTTTCGCAAAGAGCTATAACTTTTGAAGAAAATATCATTATCATAAATATTTTGTTTCATTCAAATCTCTCCCGACTATCTAAAATAATTGGCTTCTTCTTCAGCTAAGCTGCCCAAATGACAGGCATTGATCTTTAACTCAAGCTACTCGTCAGTTTCATAACAACCTATTTCTTTAACGCCATAAATGTTGCAGGAGTCAATTCTTCACTTTCGATGACAATAGCAGTTAGTCCTGCATCGGTCTTTGTTTCGTGCCACTCATCTTTTTCCCAAAATACAGCATCACCAGACTCAATTTTATTATATTGGTCTTTTTCATTACGGACATAACCCTCTCCGTTCAAAATTAAAAGAAGTTGAGGCACTACTGCTTGATGATATCCTACGATACCATTTCTTTCTAAGTGCATACATCCAATGTTAGTTTTCTTATTTGTTTGAATAATACGAGACATTATAAAATTCGAATTGAATTTTGAAATCTTATTACCGCAGTCTTTGTTAAATTGATAAAACTCCATTATGACCTCCTAGAAAGAATTGTTACATTGATAAGTCTATTGTTATTGAATTAACCTTATTACGTTAGTACCATAAATTCTACAAAAAAGGGTACTTCTCCTTCGTTGAAGCAAAGCCCCCATTAGTTTAAGAAAGAAATTCATTTTTCAAATCTAACTAACGTTTTTTCGGGTATTTCAATCTGGTCTATATCAAAGCTATTCATTTGTAATGTTAGTTCACCCTCACGCTCTTCATCTTCTTCTCCTACCCAACAACTATACATTTCAAAATAATCGCCCTGTTTAAGATAACTATCCATTCTTTTACATAGTTCTAGTAGCTTTTTTTTCGATTTATCACAAATTTCTGGAGTGGTATATTCAGAAATCTTAATGCCCCAATGACTTGATACTTCATAAACATAGGAAGTAGTAAAGTGATATTTTTTAACATTTTGCAATTCTTCATCGCCCGCAAAACATCCTCCAATATATAAAGAATCATCTGAATATTCATCATCGGTAATCGGTAATGCTATATTACAACCAATATAACTAGCTAAACTCATTTCCACTCACCTCTTTTTATTCCTTCTTTAACTATTCTGCCCCGTTACCTCAATATGAAAAAAGCGATTATTCTTCTTGAACAATCGCACTCATTACTTTAAGTACATTTTTTTACTATCTATGTATTGCTCAATAAACCCTCTATACTCATCAGTTAATTCATTTGGCAAATTATTTATGGAAAAATACTGCATTTTTTCTGACTCGCTATAATCAATCTTCATTTCTCCACTTACATCTCTGGTATAATAAACAGCTGTTACCGAATATAATTCATCACCATTTGGGACCTTTAAGTAATATTCAGAACCAGAGAATACATTAATTAATTTTAAGTTTTCAACTACTAATCCTGTTTCTTCAAGAACCTCTCTTTTTGCTACCTCTTCAAAACTTTCTCCTAAATCCATTAAACCACCTGGTAAACCCCAATAACCATCATGTCTTTTTTGCAGTAGTACCTCATTTTGTTCATTTAAAATGATAACTACAGAACCTGGTAAAATAATAGGCCTATGTCCTACAAATTGTCGTAAATATTTATAGTATTCCATTTATTAATCTCCTTCGTGGCTGGTTTCCAATCAGTGATTTAGCTTCAGATTTTATTAAAGCTACCCGTTACTTTAAGTGCCATTCTTCGCAATCTTCATCCTTCCACAAATAATTTTAAAACGTGAAGGAATTTTTGAGGATATTACTTATTTTGGATAGTTTAGCTTCTTATGCACCTAAAGAAGCTGTTACTGCGATGCTCCATACAATAAAATGAAAGATGTCGTAAGCCAAAATGTGTTGTTAGAGGTAGGCTGGTCTTTTTTTATTTTTTTAATATTTCTACTTGATTAAGACAAAAAATTATAGCTAAAATAGGCATGACATAAATATTAATGAAAATAAATATCCTCATTTAATCCCCATTTTTTCACACTCGCACCCTTTACTTGAAAAGGAAAGCCTTTCGTTTAATCCTGTTTTACATCAACTATTGTTCTTTTTATTATTTTGATTATAAATCTTTTTTAATGTTGAGTTGATATTATTCAAGCTTAGTAAAATAAACGATAACATAATAAAAGTAACTATTTCACCAGTAAAAAAAGATACTACTCCTATAATTAAAAAATAAAAACTATATCACCATTTATTCATTTTCCTTATTATCTCCTTTGTAAATAAGACAGCATTTTTCAAATTTCCCAGTTAACCCTTTTTAAATTAAACCGTTAGTTTAATAGCGTTATATTTATTTAGAAAGAATATGACCTTTTTTATAAATTAAATAACCAGTTGTCACACCTACCAATATCAATAATAGAGCAAATAAGTTTATAGTGGTGAAATTGACTGTATAGTTATCAGGAGAATAGCTTCCTGCCATTGCAGCCTGAAAAGCAACCTGTCCCATCATAGGAAATACCTTATTCAAAATATTTGTTATAAACAATATGCAAATTCCATTAACAGTTATTAGATTGCAAAAGAAAAAAAGAATTTTGTTCATTCTATTTTCTGCTCCCTTCTCGGTTAAAATTACTTGATTATAAAATGCTATCTTTTAACAAACCTGACCGTTACCACAATAAGAAAAAGCCGCCGTAACAACAGCTTATATCTGCACCTCAAGCACCAGATAATTGAAGAAGAAATTAATTCAAATTTGTTTTTATATTATTTTTATAAATATCCACTTTGTTTGCAGTAAACTTCAAAGATTGTGGTTCTCCATTGATTGTAAGACCAATGTTAATCGTTAAAGGCAAATCAATTTTTTTAACCATATCTTCTAAGGCATAATATTCATCTTGTTTATCGTTATAAAAAACAACTGAACTAATCGATACCTCGTCGTCTTCAATATCAAGACCACACATCATAGGAAATTTATCACCATTATTTGTAGTTAATTCCCCTAATACTATTGAACCGTTTAACTCTTCTGTAAAGTTTTTGGTTTCAGATGTTCTAACCCAAGTTTCGTCTTGTTCTTCATTTTCTTCTTCATCTATTGCCCATTCCCATATAGGGTTTTCTTTTAAGTCCTCTATGGTTAATTCATCGACTGGTTTGCTTTTATTCATTAAATACATCCTCCATTTCACCGTTATACTTTGAAAATTCCACAAAACTATATTAACTCCTTCTTAAACAAACCTGCCTTATAGTTCTATAAAAAAAGCTGCCTCAATGACAGCTCCCTTCTTAAACTCTTGCCCCCGTTAGCTTAATAAGAACTTATTACATTACATATTGGAGGTTATCTGTAATCGAATAAAACTTTGGCGAATTCTTTCTATAATCAGTACAAAATTCAATAAAAATAGAATCGTGGTACTGAGTTCTTCTTATTGGGTCACGTCTAATTTTTTCTTGGATATAGACTAAAGGTTCTGTCGCTATTATAACTTTATAAGTAAAATCATCTAGATAGAATGAACTGATGCTTGCAGCCGCTATTATATCAGATGAAACAAGTTCTTGAAGAGTAGGCATTACACTTTTATTTAAATTGAAAACTACACATATTGGAAATGTACCTTCAATTAACTCTACAATTTGACCAAAGTAAAAGGTTCCATCTTCAATTGGGATTGTAAAAATATCTCCTAATCTCCATTTTTGTTTTTTAGGTGGTTTTACTGAAATTAGCGTATTTTTCAAGTCTCTTATTGTTTCTTTATCTAATGAGACATTCGCTAGTTCATTTATTAAGGTTGCTATGTCTAAAATCAAACTGTGACTTTTAGTTTGGATTGAAACAAAGTCGCTTTCGGAATCAATAGATACCTTTTTTGTAATACCGTTTTCCTTTAATTTCTTTTTTATATATTTTTCAGCTTCATAATTAGTCTCGAAATTAAAAAGTTCTGCCAAGTCCTCGAAGATAAAAAACTCCTTTGAACTATAATCCGGGAAGTTGATTGTTATTTTTCCAACTAAAAGAGATGATTCCATTAGTTTTACTCCTTATTAAGAATTCCTAATTAGATTACAAGCAATTGTGTTATCTGTTACTATCTTTATTATAGCAACCTGCTCCGTTAGTGGAACAAGCAAAAAAGCCGCCGAAGCAGCTGGTGATCTTAAACTATCGCTACCCTTTAGTTGAATAAGACGTCATAAACAATAAAAGCTATTATTATTCCGATAACAATAAAACCACCAATTGTTGGACTTCCATAAAGGGCTCTATTCCACCCGTCATCAGTTTTTATTTTACTTTTCTCTTTATCTTCATTATCCCGTTTCATTAAATACCCTCCATCAATCAATTAAATATCCTTTTTAATATATTCTTCCTTATTCTGGTTTACCCTTCTTAAACAAACCTACGTAGTTAGAACAAAAAGCAAAATGCCTTGCTCCTTATTGAAGCAAAGCAACCGTTTCTTGAACAATAATTATAATTCAATTTCGTTATTAGTGTGGTGTTGAATTAGTTGCAAGATACCAAGCCATAAATATACTAAAACAACATAGAAGAATAAGAATCGTAAAAACAATCCTTCTACCTAATTGTCCTATGAAATAGATGTTCACTAAAAAGTAATAGATAATTGCACTCCCAACAATAAATAGCAAAAATTCTTTGGTGTCTTCACTCGAAGAAATAGGAGTTGTGATAATAGATAAAGCTAATCCACAAAAAATGAACATACCTATTATATTTAGTAATTTTCTCATACTTACTTCTTTTATAGTTACAATTTCAACGTTTTGAGACGTTTTAACATTGGTTTTCAAAATGACACCCCCACTTTATAAAAGCTAAATAATTATACGGATTTATCAAATAAATGTTTCATATATCCTACTGTATTGCTTATTAAACAATCATGTCCTTTAGTTCAAACAAAAAAGAGCACTAATCCTTCTTAGATTAATGCTACCTGTTAGTCTATTACAGCGCTAGAATAAATAATACCAATACATTTAAAAAAGATCGGATTAGTACCACTACATTAATTGACTGCATCGCAGCAACTCCCTCCTCATTCGGAAGCAGAGCAAGTGCTTTCATATCAAATGAAGAAAATGTGAAGAACACTCCAGCAACCAAGCCGGAACACGTAGCTCCAAATAAGATTACATAAGGAATTAATTGTTCAATTAAATCTCATCTTCCCACACATTTTTATACATCATCTCCCTTATTTTGAGTACTTATATAATTTTCGTTAGAAAAAGGTAAGTTTCCCTCTTTAACTAAACTGACCGATCAATAAGAAAAAGAAATTATTCTTCTTAAACAATCACAACCTTTAATTAGTTAAAGTAGTTTTTTCATAGAAACAACTTTAATATTCATACCGTTTGGTTTATGAATAACTTCTTCATCATAAACATCATAACCAATGGAACTATATAGCTGTATATTCTTAGGTACAGTCATACGGACTTTACATATTAAAGTATTGATATCAACTTTATTTGCATAGTCCTCTAAAGATTTTAATATCTTTTTTGCAATACCTTTTCCTTGTTTTTCAGGAATAACTGACAAACGACAAAAATATAAACTCTTGTCTTTTAATTGAAATCGCACCATACCAACTGGATTATTTTCTTCAAAAGCAATTAATGCTTTTTCCCCTTTTTCTAAAGCATTTGAAACCGACTGGACCGTTTCTTCTAAGGCACTTGATGGAGGTATTTCATCTTTATATTCCATAAAAGCCTTTATCATTAAATCGTGAATTACTGATGCATCAGAAGATATTGCAGAATTTATTTCCATGTTTCCCCTCTCCTCTTGTAATAATTATTCATTTTAACTCATCTTTATACATGAAGGAAGTATTAAACATCTTAAACAATCCTGCTCATTAGTAGTTGAAAATTCTGTCCCAGCAATCATTGTTAAAGATACAAAGTATTAAGTATTGTTCACCCTTAAGCTGCAATTAGCAGCACCAAACGAGACATTTTGCAACCCCGGAAAAAATGAATCTGAAAACAGACCAAATAAACTTCCTCTTATGTTAATATTTAGGAAACCGCTATTTTTATAGTGCAACGTGGAAATTTAATCTAAGTAACAATTGTAAAAAAAAGTTAAATAAATCATATGATAATTTAATTATATTTTATTCATGGAGGTACTAGTATGATTTGGATATACATTTTGATACCTGTGGTTATAATAGGTGGAATTGCTGTTTATTTTGAAAAAAAATCTGGAATGATTCCACCTGATGAAAATAATCAAGCAGAAAAGTTAGGGGAAATTACAACACAAAATCGAATGAACTCTAACGGACCTGGACCGGGAACAGAATAAAAATTAACTAAATGGTCTTCAGTGAATGAAGATGATGCCCTGGATAGTCCTATTATCCTCACCGGTTGATTGGTATAAATACTCCTGAGTCAACAACTAAACATGAAGAATACGGAAACAAAACCGTCAAACGATATGAATGGATCAGAAATTGGTTCAAAAGATGTTTAATGCTGACAGCTGAACCTGTTCAACAATCGGAAGAACCAACAAATGAAACAACTTCAAATTCATCATGTAATATCAAAGAAAACCGAATTGGTATATATCATGTCCCAGGTGGGGCTTTCTCTTCTGAACAAAGCTGGAATAATGTTTTGTTCAGAAGAAGAAGCTGAAGCAGCAGGCTACAGAGCATCAAAAAGATAAAGGTTTTTACTTAACATATAAAACAGTTTTCCTAAATGCTTATTGTTTAATAAGTACTCCTTCAATACAACATCATGTAGTTATGAACCAACAGGTTCCAATTTCATTATGGCACCAAAATACTGTGAAGCGGTTGTAAATGTAATAAAAGCACAAAGCTCACTAATCTCAACATCAGAGAAATACTTTTTCAACACTTTAAATTGAGCATCTGATATTTCCCCTTTTTGCTTTAAAAAAACCTCTGCAAAACCTACAGCAATAGATATTTTTTCATCAAATAACTTTGGATCAGGTTTTCCTTTTGCTTTACAATACTCACAACCGTTTTTTTGTGCTAATGTTCTTCTTACTTGTTCTTTTAAATAAGCAGAAAGGCTCCCATCCTTTTCTAACTCGCTACCCAGTTGATTCCAACAAGTCAATATCTCTCTGCTATGACCTAACAGTTTTTGAAAAGGGGTCTCCCCATTCTTAGATTCAATAATTCTTGCCATAAATAATACCTCCTTGTAATATGTATGATATCGAATCATTTAGTTAAATCACATTAAAATCCAAACTAAATTAACCTTGACTTTTTAATAATTAAACGAAAAAAGGAGAATATCTTAAAAAAATGAAAGTTGATTCAATCGATAAGAAAATAATAGATGAATTAAGAAAAAATAGTAGATTATCGATGAGTGAGTTAGGAAGAAGAATTAATTTATCTTCTCCATCTGTAACAGAACGCGTAAGGAGAATGGAATCATTTGGAATAATCAAAAGGTACACATTGGAAGTCGATTATGAGAAATTAGGGTTCCCAATCCAATGTATAATAGAAGCCACAATTAAAAACGGGGACTATAACTCTTTTAAGAAGTTTATTGAGGGATTTCCAAATGTGGAATTTTGTTATCGGATTGCAGGAAATGCCTGTTATATGCTTAAAATGCAATTCGATACTTTTGCTAATGCAGAGAAATTTATCGAGGATGTTAATCCATATGCACATACTATCACGCATTTTATTTTCTCACAGGTAGATACAAATTTTAGAATGAATCCCCAAGACATTCTTTAATGTCCTTTTGCGAACTATACCTGCACCATCAGAAAAAAGCCTCCAAAACTGGCAGCTGGATCTTGAATTTGCTTACACTTTAATTGAACAATTTAAGGTGTTGATTTAATGCGAAGCGAACTTATTTTTTAGAAAAGGGAGTTGGAATCTTATACTTACGGGAGGTTACTATGTTTAGAAAAAGTAAATATTTGATGTTAGCTGTTTTAATGTTAGTGGTTTTATCAGCTTGCTCATCTAATAAAACCATTAAAGAAGAAAATTCAAAAACAGAAGTGAGTTCTACTTTTTCAATTCCTGTTACGTTTGAGGAGGAAGGAAAAAAGGGTGAGTATATTTTAGTGGGAGAAAAAGAGAAATTAGCTTTTCAAATCGCTTCGAGGTCAGATGATGAAACTATTGAAATAATGCCAATTGTAGCAAATCAACCTAATAAATATATGTGGTATTTATGGGGAGAAAATTTAAGTGGTAAACCATTTAAAGTAATTGGTACGAATACAGATACAAAACAAGAAATAGTTATTTTTGATGATAAAGTTTTAGGTTCAGAGTTAAATGGTATTGATGCTCATACTCCAAGTTCAATGGAATTTCCTACTGCTGGCATCTGGGAATTAGATGCTTATGTTGATAAAGAACTGTTTGGAAATATTATTGTGGAAGTTAAATAAATTCACTCATTTTGAACTAAAAGGTGGTTTACATAAATTATGTTAATATATTATTACGTCAACGCTCAGATTTATTCTGAGCGTTTTTACTTACTATATTAAATAAACAACTTACCAGTTGAAATTAGCAAAGCACCGTTTAAAATAATAAGGAACTCTCTTCAAACTACCTGCTCGTTCGTATTATAAGGTTAGCCAGAATGCTAAATATTTCTGGTTGACCATTTTTTATATGGCTTTATTATATCAGTAGCCAGGGTAGAACGTAACTGCTCGTGGGGCTTTGATCCCGTCAACTAAACCGTTCGCCCCCTACTTGTAGAAACATGATTGAGGCTGGTTGGGACATGGATCTCGTATAACAAGCGAAGCTGTGACACTGCATGGAGGAATTAGGGGTTACTGGCAAATTACTAGTTTAGGAGGAGGAGATTTAGAATGAATCCAGTCGTTGGTCTGGATATTTCAAAAGGGGAAAGTCAAGTACAAGCATTTTTAGAAAAAGGCAAACCGTATCGTAAGAGTTTTAAAATTTCACATACTGTTGATGGTCTTATTTCACTTGTGCTGTTTCTTGAGGATGTGAAAAGAGAGTCAGGAAAGAAGCCATCAATAATTTTAGAAGCTACGGGGCATTATCAAACACCAGTAGTTCATTACTTGGAAGAACGAGGTTATTTATTAATTATCATCAATCCGTTGATTTCCTATAAGGCTAGAGGTTCAAGCTTAAGAAAAGTAAAGACAGATGCCATTGATGCTTATCTTCTCTGTGAGTTGTTTTATAAGGAGGAATTAGAGCCTTATAAAAAGCGTGGAGTCCAGTTATTAAACCTTCGCAACCTTACTAGGCAACATGAAAATATAACGGGAGTGATGATTCAAACAAAGCTTCAATTTCAGGCAGTGCTTGAACAAGTGTTTCCCGAATATAAAGGCGTTTTTGGAGATTTATATTCGGTGGTGTCACTTTTAACTCTTTCGGAGTTCCCCTCTTCTGAGGATATTTTGAATGCAAGCGAAGAAGTAATTACAGACAAGATAAATGGTCTTTGTAAGAGTCGATCAAGCAGGTGGGCTAAGGATAAAGCGATTCAACTTAAGGGTGCGGCTGAACATAATCCTTTTGAGAAAACAGTTTATCAGAGTCATATTTTAAGCCTCGGTATGTATATTAAAATGATTCTTCAATACAAAGAGCATCTAGCAAAGTTAGAGTCCGAGATAGATGCCCTCGCTAAAGATATTGAAGAATATAATATAATCAAATCTATCCCTGGTATTGGAGAAAAAATCGCTGCAACGATTATTTCAGAGATTGGAGAGATAGATCGATTTAATGACCCTAAAAAGCTTTAGCATTCGCTGGAGTTGATCCTAGTGTCTTTGAATCTGGTATGTTTTCTGCCACCCAAAACCGAATTACTAAAAGAGGATCTAGCAGACTTAGACACGCCTTGTATATGGCTGTTCGTTGTGCGATTCGTGATTGTCGTAAAAAGAAAACAACCGATGAAATCATACCCCGCAATAAAAGAATGCGGGAATTTTATGATAAGAAACGTAATGAAGGAAAGCCTTTTAAAGTAGCTGTTATTGCCTGTGTAAATAAACTCTTACATTGGATATTTGCCCTTTTAAGAGATAGAACTACTTTCCAAGATATAGCTTAAAAACTAAATCTAACTAAATAACACAAAACCTTCCAAAATGAGACTCACGGAAGGTTATTTGGCATGTACTTTTTTAGTATAGCACGAGATATTTTAAGTTTTTATTGAAAAATATTGACAAACTATTAGCTGGTTTAGTAGTTAAATAAGAAAATTTCATTTTTCAAATCTAACTAACGTTTTTTCAGTTATTTCTATCTGGTCAATATCAAAGTTATTGATTTGGAGGGTTATCTCACCCTCTCGACTTTCAGTTTCTTCTCCTACCCAACAACTATATAATTCAAAAAAATCTCCTTTTTCAAGGTAACTGTCCATAATTTCACATAGTTCTATTAGCTTCTTTTTCGATTCGGCACAGATTTCTGGAGTCGTATATTTCGAAATGTTAATTCCCCAATGACTAGACACTTCATAAACATACAGTGTAGTAAATTGATATTTCTTTACATTTTGCATTTCATCTTCACCAACAAAACAACTGCCATTATAAAAAAAATCCTCTGCAAATTCTTCATCATTACTCGATATTTCTATATTACAGCCAATGTAGGAAGCCAAACTCATTACGACTCACTCCTTGTTATTTCTTATTCAACTATTCTTCCGATAGTTCGATAACTTACGTTTCCATTTCTACAATTAAGGCAATAATTCCTCCAATATAACCGAAGAAGGAGATTATTTTGTTATTATCAAAGACCTGGGATTTATATGAATCCGATAAAAGGATTGAAGGATTCTCCCCTCAGACATTAAAAGCATATAAACTTCAGTCTAAGCTACTTATCCAATACTTTAACGATGTGAATATTGAATCATTGACGACTGAGCGAGTGAAAGAATACTTGGCAAAATCCAGTGAACACCTTTGTATCTCTTGATAAAAATTGTATTAATTGGTCAAATCGTTCCGCCATTGTGCTCGGGAAGGGTGATTAGGAAAGGGAGGTCTACTTTAATATACGGTGTGAAATATGGCTTAAGCGATACTTAGACCTTCGGCAAGATAAAGAGATAAAGACCCTGCTATATTCGTTACTGAACGGAAGCCACACAGAATGAGTATTGGACAAATGAGGTATGTCATAAAGCGAATATCAAGTCGGTCAGGATCCAACAAAGAAATTCATCCACACCAACTGCGCCACAGCTATGCCACACACCTATTGAACAACTGAGCTCGCATTGATGTTATTCAAAGTTTACTGGGGCACGAAAAAAGCGATACAACCAGAATTTATGCTCAGCTAAGTGGAAGCGTTAGAAGAGACTTTTACAGAAAATATTTTTAATATGGATAGTAAAAGGCAACGGATACTCCGCTGCCTTTTCACTATCGCACCCTTTAGTTGAAGAAGGACGATCACCATTTTTGTGGAAATCGTCTTTTTTTTATTTCCTGCTGAACAATATTGTTGTACTGCGCAGCTGGAAAGCTGTTCTTCTTAAAGAAAAGCACCCTACAGATCAAAAAGAGATAGTGGGTTAATCCTTTACATCTTCCTTGCATATTTCACTAACTAGCTACCATAACGTGTTGTTTTTTTTATTTTGCGGTCCAAGCCTATTACAATTTTTATATGAGGCTTTGAATTCCTTTATTCTTTGCATCAAACCCTCATGAATCTTTCAGAGGTAACTAATTATTATGTCGTTTGTTAACTTCAATCTTAATGAACTCCGGCAAATAGCTGGGAGTACATCCTTTTGCTACTATTTCATCTTTGTAAAGACTCGTTTTCTCTCCAAGTTTAATACAACGTGCACGATTCTTTTCATCATAAACGCCTATCCAGCCTGCGGTGAAATTCATAGCCCATTGAACTTCCGGTTCTTCCTGCATAATATTAGCTTCTAATGCAGATAGCAAATCTTCGGTGTTATCAGACGGTGTTTGTCCAGTCCATCTCAATCGCCCTTGATAATACCAGAAAGCTCGCCTTTGAAGAGCAGAAGGACTATTTTCCCATGACTCCATCAATGCAATTGTCTTCTTGTCTTTGGTGAGCTGATTAGCCATTAACCAATCCATTAAGTTATTTCGCTCATCAAAAGTATGAGTCTGTATATCCTTATCAAGCTTATTTAGCACATCTTGTAAAAGAAGTTTTTTGTCCATAATTAAGATTGCTAATAGTCTAGGGAAAAACTCTTCGGTTGACCATAGTTCTATAGCTAGTTCGTGATCTTTTTTAATGTCCTTCGCGATTTTTCGTAAGTCGCCTAGCTTAGTTTTACTATTGATCTGAGATAGAATGTTTTCTGCTTTTAAAGAGCGTTTTATTTCTGTACCTTTATTTTCATTCATTTTATACAACTCCTTTATTAAAGCACTGTTTTAATATGTACTTGACGGTATATATCAAGAACTCAATTTCGTTATAAGTCGTATTGCAGTGGTGTCCCTCCAAAGTTTACCTTTTTTAATATTGTAGCATATATCATATTAAAGCTTTCTCCACCTATTATAGAAGAGCAACGATCTTTAATTTACTTCCTTTTATTTGGATACGAAAAGAGCATTCAATCTGCCGCAGCAACCCTTATTAAAAGCAAGCTATTCATTAACTATAAAACAAAAAAGATGACCTAAACAAATTTACTTTTGTTCTTTTCTAAAATAACTGTACCAAGGCTATCCTATGAAAAATAAAGGTGTTATCAACAATGTGATAAAACTCTCTGTTTTTAACCATTAAAAATAACAAATGCCAGGAGAATCATAAAAACTAATAGTCTTAATGCAAAACATCGTTTCATTGCAAAAACTTAGGAATTTTTTCCCCTCCAATAGCATTCTTCTCACTTAAAGAATCACCAATATTTTACTATGAAAACACTATCCTTGTTGAAGAAAACTGCTCCGTTAGCTCAATAAGAAAAAGCGATTATTCTTCTTGAACAATCGTACCCTTTAGTTTAAGTGCAATTCTTTACAAACTTGAACAAGAAAATTATCTCTAAAGCTAACTTTTAAATATTTTAGAGGAATTAAACAGAAAAAAAGCAATCCATTATTGGTGGATCGCCTTTTTCCGTATAGGTTTAGTTGAATGAACCATTATTTAATGGAGGTAATATGCTCCTCTAGACGATCCCAAGTTTCAGTAATTCCTTGTTCCATTCCCATATCTAGGACGGTTTTTAGTGCTTCTGCAGAAGTATATACTGCACGATTAATAAGCCTTGTCTTTCCTTCATAATCTTCAAATGATAAGGTGATGTGAGTTGAAGGCATGTCATCGTTTTCATTACCCTCAGCATCTGAAAAATAGTCAATATAAACGATCTTTTCATCCTGAATGATTTCTTGATAAACCCCTTTACCCCAAGCTTCAGATCCAAAAAAATCTCTTTGATTCTCATCAATACACTTCATACAATAATGCCAGATTCCACCTACTCTAAAATCAACGTTACATACGGTAAGAACCCAACCACGCGGTCCCCACCACTTCTTTAGATGTTCTGACTCCGAAAATGCTTTGAATAATAATTCCTTAGGTGAATCAAACTCACGTTCAAGAACAAGTACGTTATCCACTACTTTTTTGATCATTTTAGTTGACATATAAATTCCTCCAAAGATTATTTTTAATAATACCATCTGCGGTATATCCCATATCCTTTACTTGTGAAGTGTCTGGATTTAAGCAATTTGAAAGTATGATAATATCCTTTTTACCCTGACATTTACATTTACCTGCCAAACTTGTAAATTATTTATCCATTATTCTCAACTGTTCTTCAAGGCGATCAAGTGTCTGGTTTGCTCCCTCAATGGCTCCATACTCTTTAACCACTTTTTCTCGAATTTCTTCAGTAGGGAAGATCAATCGCATTGTAAGGATTGTTTTATTGTCCTGCTCGACAAAACTAACTATTGTTTGGAATTGCCCTGGATCATCTTCGATATCATCACTGGATGTGTAAACAAGACGCTCTGGCTTTACAATTTCACGAAAGGAGATCTTGTTTGGATAATCAACGCCATCCGGTCCTTTCATAATGAATCTCCAGATACCACCTGGCCTTATATCAATTTCAGATGTCCTTATTGAAAAACCTTTTGGCCCCCACCAGTTTACTACGTGTTCTGGTTCCGTCCACGCTTCCCAGACAGTTTCTCTCGGTGCATTAAAAATTCGATTGACAATTAGTTCTGGTCCCTTAACTTCCACGGTGGTCTGTTTATTCGCATTTATTTCTACCATATGAATCCTCCATCATTCACTATTTTTATTTTCCATCTTTTTTTGCATTACCTTTAAATAATCGTCCAAGTTGTCAAATCTTTCTTCCCAAATTTGACGATAAGATGCCAGCCATGAGTCCAATTGGATAAATGGCTCAGAACGTAATTTGTAAATACGACGATTCGCATCTGCTTGTGCTTTAACTATTCCGGCCTCACTAAGAACACGGAGGTGTTTAGATGCTTGTGGCTGACGAATTTGTAAACGTTCTGCAATTTCCCCAACAGTAAGGGGACCTTCTCGTAATAGTTCAACAATCTGTAAACGATTGGGTTCGGCAAGAGCGCTCAATGTTGTCGTATCCATATATAGAACCTACCCCTATCCATAAAACAGCTGAATTTTATTATAACTATACTCTTGGTAATAATCTGAAACATGTATTCAGTCTCAATAACCCTCCCAACTTGCATACACTCCTCGAGAAATGAACTTATACTTTGGAGTTCTAACATGTGTTTTCGTATTCCTCAAAAAGAATATACCACATTAGGAATATACCTGTAAAGGAATATTATAATTATTTTCTTGTTAGTTTTAATTCATTAAGGCATTTTTATTCCTTTTAAAAGAAAAAGTGTAATGTAACTAAATGCAGCCGTTACTGCTAGGTTTAATTTATATTTTTCTGCACCTTCGATAAGCATTCCTATTTTAGGCTTTCTACAAATACAGTCTTCATTGTGACTATGTGGACAAATAAAAGTATCATCGAAACCAAATATGGTATGTTTGTTAATAAAATCTTGTGGAGTTGCTTTTCCTTCAGATATTCCTGGTTGATTGGTAAATGAGAATACTTTAATCCCATCTTTCTTTAATTTGCTTATTAATTCTTGAGAATGAAAAAATAATTCAAATGTTCCTGGATAGTGTACAGTGTCATCACCACCAATTGTTCCATCACGGTCTAAAAATATAGCTTCTATTTTCGAATATTATTCATTAAAATGAACTCCTCACCCAATAAGAATCAATTATTTAATATTAAATCAACTTCAACGAACCTGCCTGTTCGTTATAGTACATACTTTACAATATCTTCCTAATTTCAACATAACCGTCATCCTTGTTTTTCTAAAATTATTGGCTTAAATTGAAATAAGCACCTCTCCTTATTCCAGAAAGGCGCTTTATGGTTGAAGATCACTGTTCAAAAAATTTGAGCCAATTTATAAATTACATATAAATTTTATGAGAAACATAGTAATTGTATATTATAGAATTATCTTAAATGAAAGGTGTTAATGAGAGTTGGAGTTAGTATGTCAATGTTGAATCCTGCTGGAATACTAATATTCACTTTAATTATTGCAGCATTAATAGGTATTGTATTTATTAAACGATTAAAAAATGAAAAATGAGCGCTTATCCTTTTCCAGGATTGCGCCCTTTAATGGAATAACGAAAAATTGAAAAACGGATGCAAATTAGCTTATTTTTCTTCCATTTGCGCCTTTTTTAGCAAAGAAGAAAAGTTACTTAATTCTAAACAAAATCTGGATTACTTAAATCATTATTTTTAATGACTACATCCGCATTTAATTGAGGTGAATGTTGCTCTAAATAGATTTTCGAAGCTGCATGATACCTTTTAATGAACATTTCTTCGGCTTCTTCATAGCTTCCAAAAGCTTGTTCTTCCCGTTTTGCACCTCTTTTTCTCGCTAAATCAAAGTCAGTATTAACGAATATTTTAAAATCATAAAGGTCACACAAATCCTGCTTGAATAAAAATGTCCCATCTACAATTAAAATCATATCCTTGGTTGCTACTTTTAATTCTGTATCAACATACTCATCCTTTGCTAAATCTAAAGAGGTGGTTTGGTAATAAAGGTTTCCGTTCGGTCCTAGAGGAATTAAAAGCTTTTTCTTAAAGGACTCGTAATCATGGGCATCCTCGTAATAGCCAATAGCTGATTCCTTCCCCTTCCTGTAACGAATGTCTCTTGGGTTATGAAAATTATCTATACTTGTTCTAATAACCTTCTTTTTTCTGCATGCAAGTTCCTCAGCAAGCTCATTAGCGAGTGTTGTTTTTCCCGATGCTGTTATTCCACTAACTCCCACTCGTACGGGATGGTTTATTCTTAAACTCAATATTCTATTTGCTAAATCAGAAATAAGTTTGCTCCTTAACATATAAGCTCCTCCCCAAGTTAGCCTTTTGTACTTCGTCTATCTATAAATATGGAAAACCCATTGTTAATTGAATAACTTAAAGCTTCGATTTACTCTGTAATATTCCTTCCCTTATTCCATAATCTGGTACGATGGTGGAATAAAAAAAAATGGATTAAATCTTTTATAATTATGAATTTTGGTTGACGATATATTACATTTATTTTGCTATAAAATATAAAAACCACGAAGATAAATTCATTCGCCGTGGTTTAGTAGTGTAATTCATTTAATATAATTATAAGTTTACTTATTTATATGATATCTAACC